>Ga0210407_10000077_pt1 | contig 131631 bp, 108 predicted proteins | sample IncBWC27MmetaG_FD_150860 | JGI IMG/M metagenome (GOLD analysis project Ga0210407, IMG submission 150860) | Forest soil microbial communities from Barre Woods Harvard Forest LTER site, Petersham, Massachusetts, United States - Inc-BW-C-27-M | ecosystem: Environmental > Terrestrial > Soil >...
GCCCGACTTGGCGACGCTGCGCGACCGGGCGAAGAGCCGCTGGCAGCAGGTGATTTTCGGGATGCTGTCGATGGGATGGCGCGGGTCGGCGCGGCACTGGCACCGGTATCAGGTTGCGTATCTGCTGCTGGCGGGCCTGGCGACGCCGCTGGTGCTTTCCGTGCATACAGTGGTGAGCTTCGATTTCGCCGTGGGCATCGTTCCCGGCTGGCATACGACGATCTTTCCTCCCTATTTCGTTGCAGGCGCGATTTATTCCGGCTTTGCCATGGTGCTGACACTGGCCATTCCCATGCGTAAGGCCTATGGCCTGGAAGGATTCATCACGCTGCGCCACCTGGAGCAGATGGCGAAGGTGATGCTGGCGACCGGATTAATTGTGGCGTACGGCTACTTCATCGAATTTTTCATGGCGTATTACAGCGGGAATAAGTTTGACGTTTTTCTGGCGACGCAAAGGCTGCACGGGCCGTACGCGCCGTTTTACTATGCGTTGATTTTGTGCAACATCCTGACGCCGCAGCTGCTGTGGTTCAAAAAGGTGCGGCGGAATATTCCCGCGCTGTTCGTGATGTCGCTGATCATCAATTTAGGAATGTGGCTGGAGCGGTTCGTGATCGTTGTGATTTCACTGACTCGAGATTTCATGCCGTCTGCCTGGGGCCGGTATTCGCCGACGGTGTGGGACTATGCGACGTTCGTGGGCACACTCGGCTTGTTCACAATGCTGATCTTCCTGTTCGTGCGCGGACTGCCGGCGATCGCGATTTCGGAAATGCGCGAACTGGTGCATCAGGAATCGCATGGCAATGAGGGGCACCAATGAGTGAACGGCGTTCCCTGCTGTTTGGCCTGATGGGCGAATTTTCGACGCCCGAAGACCTGTTGGCCGCGACGAAGAAGGCGCGTGAGGCAGGCTACAAGCATATCGAAGCGTATACGCCATTTCCGATCGAGGGATTGTCGGACGCAGTGGGTTTCCGAGGATTTCGCAGCAACCTGGTGGCGGTATTGACTCTGATCGGCGGACTGGGAGGCGGGCTGACAGGATTCGGCCTGCAATATTGGGTGGCGGCGATTACGTATCCGCTCAACATTGGGGGACGCCCGCTGAACAGCTGGCCGGCGTTTATTCCGGTGACATTCGAATTGACGGTGCTGGGCGCGGCGACGTTCGCGGTCTTCAGCATGCTGGCGCTCAACAAGCTGCCGCAGCCGTATCACCCGGTGTTCAACGTGGAGCGGTTCAGCCATGCGTCAACGGACAAATTCTTTTTGTGCATCGAGGCGCGCGATCCGAAATTTGACCTGGTGGAGAGTTCGAAATTCCTGCAGAGCCTGCACGCGCAGCACGTCAACGAGGTGAAGGATGAGGAATAAACCTTCCCTGTTTGCGATTGCCGCGTTGTGCGCGCTTGGGTTTGCGGGCTGCCAGAATACGCTGCGCCAGGACATGGCCAACCAGCCACGGCAGAATCCGCTGTCTCCGAGCGATTTTTTTGCAGACGGACGGTCGGAGCGGCCGACGGTTGAAAACACTGTGGCGCGCGGATCGGTTCAGGACGATTCGCTGTTGGTGCCGAAGGAATCAAACGCGTTTCCGCTGCCGCTTACCGCGGAATTGCTGGAGCGCGGGCAGCAGCGGTACGGGATTTTCTGCACGCCGTGCCACGGAATTCAGGGCGATGGGCTGGGTATGGTGGCGATGCGCGGGATGAAGCATCCGCCGAGCTATCACCAGGAGCGGTTGCGCAACGTGCCGAACGGGTATTTGTACGACGTGGTCACGAACGGGTTCGGTGCGATGTACGGTTATTCGGCGCAGATTCCGCCGCGCGATCGCTGGGCGATCGTGGCATACCTGCGGGCTCTGCAGTTGAGCAGAAACGCGCCGGTGGGCCAGTTGCCGGCGGAGTTGCGGGAGAAATTGATGGCGGGAGGAACCGCGAAGTGAACGCGCAAGAGTTTAAGGCGCCTGAGAGCGTCAGCCGGTTGCAGAGCGGCGGCTTGGCTGTGGGTGTCGTCGCGCTTCTGGTGGCGGGATTCGGTGCCATGAAGTCACCGGCTGATTTTTATCACGCTTATATTTTCAGCTACATGCTGATTTTGGGATTGACGGTTGGCTCGCTAGGGCTGCTGATGCTGCAGCACCTTACCGGAGGAATCTGGGGAATGGTCATCCGGCGGCCATTGGAAGCGGCTTCGCGGAACCTGGTGCTGGTGGCGGTACTCTTTATTCCCATCTGGGTGGGCATGAAATACCTGTACTCCGGGAACGGCATTGAGACCGGCTGGCTGAATGCGCCGAAGGAAGGCGAGCACGCGCTTACTTCGTGGCAGCAGGGGTATTTGACTTCGGGCGGATTCCTGACGCGTGCGGTGCTTTATTTTGCGATCTGGATTGTGCTGATGGTGGTGTTCAATAACTGGTCGAAGCAGCAGGATCAGTCGAACGGCGAGGGATTGAAACAGCGAATGAAGGCTTTGGCGGCGCCGGGCGTGATTCTGTACATTCTGGCGATGACGTTTGCGGCGATCGACTGGGTGATGTCGCTATCGCCACGGTGGGCCTCGACGATCTACGGATTCTTGTTTGTGGCGGGGCAGGCGATCGCCGCGATGGGGCTGATGATCGCGGTGATTGCGCTGTTGGCTGGGTCGGAGCCGTTCAACGGAATCATCAAGAAGCGGCACCTGCACGACCTGGCGAAACTGCTTTTCGCGTTCAATATGCTGTGGGCCTACTTTGCGTTTTCGCAATTGCTGATCATCTGGTCGGGTAACCAGCCGGAAGAGATTACATTTTACCGTTCGCGGCTGAACGGACAGTGGGGCGTGGTGGCGGTGATTGTGCTGCTGTTCAGCTTCGCGATTCCGTTTCTGCTGCTGCTTTCGCGCGACGTGAAGCGGACCGCCAGCGTGGTTTCGAAGATTGCGGTGTGGATGATTTTCATGCGGCTGGTGGATCTTTACTGGATGACGCGGCCGGAATTTACCGCGCGAGCAATACCGACGTGGTTGGACATTGTGGTGCCGGTGGCGCTGATCGGGTTGTGGCTGGGATTTTTTGCGATGAACCTGAAACAGCGGCCGCTGCTGCCGGTAGGCGACCCAAATCTTTCGGAGGTGCTTGCGCAGAATGAGCACTGAGCATCACAACCACGGGCAGACGAACGGCGGGCGGCCGGAGCATGCGGATGTGTCCTTCGAACCGACGGACGTCCGGTCGTCGCCGATTTTCAAATTCCTGACGTGGCTCGGAATTACGGTGATCCTGTCGTTCTTTCTTTCGTTGGGGATTTACGAGGGACTGATTAAGTATTGGAACAGCACGTACGAAGCGCCGGCACCGATGCGCGAGGCGGGTCCGCAATTTCCGCCAGAACCGCGAATGCAGGGGATGCCGGGGCATTTGACGGACCCGCAACACGATATGCGGGAAAAAGTGGAAGCGGACACCAAGGCAAACAACGAGTTGGGCTGGGCGGACAAGAACGCCGGCATCGCGCAGATTCCTGTGAAAGACGCGATGAAGATTATTGTTGAGAAGGGTTTGCCGGCGATAAGCGCGCCGGTGGAGAAAAAGTAAGGATGAACGTGTTGCGCACATTTACGGGAATCGCGCTTCTGCTGCTGACCGCTGTTTCGGCCGGCGCGCAGATGATTCCGGACAACGTCGGGCAGTCCTCAAAGAACTTGCCGTCGGCGCTGGTGAACGTGAGATTTGACCCGCAACTGAACGCGCAGATTCCGGCGGACGCTGCGTTTGTGGATGAGATGGGCGCGCCGGTAACCCTGGGCCAATATTTCGGCAAGCGGCCGGTGGTGCTGGTCTTCGCGTATTACACGTGTCCGATGCTATGCAGCCAGGTAGAGCAGGCGGCGGTCGGGACGCTGAAGATGCTTTCGTTCAATCCGGGGACGGATTACGACGTAGTGTTCGTCAGCTTTGACACTTCGGACACGCCGGATGCGGCGCTGAAGAAAAAACACGAAGCGCTGCGGAGGTTTGCGCGGCCCACGACGGATGGTGGCTGGCATTTCCTGACCGGGACGCGGGAATCGATCGACGCGGTGACGAAGGCCGCGAATTTCAGTTACAGCTACGACGAAAAGAGCAAGACCTACGGGCATGCGAGCGGCATTCTGCTGCTGACGCCGGATGGAAGAATTTCGCGATACTTTTTCGGCGTGGAATATCCGGCGAGCAACGTGCGACTGGGCCTGGTAGACGCTTCGGCGGGGAAAATCGGGACTCCTGTCGATCACCTGCTGCTGTTCTGTTACCAGTATGACCCGACGCGGGCGCGGTACAGCGCCACGATTCTGACGGTGATCCGCATGGGCGCAGTGGTCACCATTTTCTGCATGGTGCTGGGGTTTGTGATTTTCAAGCGCCGCGAGCACCACAACGAGCATTCAGGCCAGGATATGCCGACGCAAGGAGCACACTAGAGCCGTGCAGTCACCGCTTCCAACTTTTCCAGAGCAGGCGTCCAATTTCGCGGGCAACGTCGACGCGTTGTTCTCATTCATCCTGATGACCACGCTGTTTTTCGCGGTGCTGGTGACGGTGCTGATTATTTTCGCGGCGTTCAGGTTCCGGCGGCAGAGCGAGAAGGAAGTGGGCGATGACGTCCACGGGAACAACGTGCTGGAAGTCGGGTGGACGCTGATTCCCACCATCATTGCGATCGGGATTTTTGCCTGGGGCGCGGTGATTTACGTCAATTACAGGATTGCACCGAAAGATACGCTGGATATTTATCTGATCGGCAAACAGTGGATGTGGAAACTACAGCAGCCGAACGGGCGGAAGGAAATCAACGAACTGCACGTTCCGGTGAACCGCAACATAAAGTTGATCATGGGCAGCGAAGACGTTATCCACGATTTTTATGTGCCGGCCTTCCGCGTGAAGATGGACGTGGTGCCGGGGCGCTACAACACGATGTGGTTCCGGCCGACGAAGACCGGCAAGTACCACTTCTTCTGTTCGCAGTACTGCGGAACGAATCACGCGGTGATGGGCGGATGGGTGACGGTGATGGAGCCGGCGGAATACGCGGCGTGGCTTTCCGGAGAGAGCGGCGACGTGAATCCGGTTTCCGCGGGAGAACGGTTATTCACGCAGTTTGCCTGCAACACCTGCCACCTGGCGAACGGAACCGGACGCGCGCCATCGCTGAACGGAGTGTTTGGCGGCAACGTGCTACTTGCGGATGGTTCGACGGTAACGGCCGACGAAGGCTACATCCGCGAATCGATACTTCAGCCAAAGGCGAAAATCGTGGCCGGGTATCAGCCGGTGATGCCCACGTTCCAGGGCCTGATCACGGAAGAACAGATCCTGAATCTGACGGCCTATATCAAGTCGTTGCAGTCGCAGCCGGTGCCGGCGAAGGGCGCGGGTATTGCGCCGGCGTCAGCGGGGAAGAAATAGTATGAGAGCAGAGACCACAGGCCCGGCGCCGCAACTGCCGGAAAAGCATTATCTGAACGCGACGTACGGAATCCGTTCGTGGTTGCTGACCACGGACCACAAGCGAATTGCGCTGCTCTATCTGGCTTCGGTGACCTTCTTCTTTTTCATCGGCGGCTTCTTCGCGATGATGATCCGCCTGCACCTGCTGACGCCGAACGGGTACCTGTTGACGCCGGATCAGTACAACCGGATGTTCACGATGCACGGCGTGACGATGGTTTTCTTCTTCCTGATTCCTTCCATCCCGGCGATATTGGGAAATTTCCTGATTCCGATAATGATTGGGGCGAAGGATCTGGCGTTTCCGAAGATCAACCTACTGAGCTGGTATATCTACATACTCGGCGGGGCGTTTACGCTGTGGTCGATGATCAATGGCGGTCTGGATACCGGTTGGACGTTCTACACGCCGCTGAGCACCATTTATTCCAATTCGGCGGTTGCGCCGGCTGTTGTCGGCGTCTTCATAACCGGGTTTTCGTCGATTCTGACCGGCTTGAATTTCCTGGTGACGGTGCACACGATGCGCGCGCCGGGAATGACGTGGTTCCGGCTGCCGCTGTTTGTGTGGGCCCACTATGCGACGTCGATTGTGATGATCCTGGGAACGCCGGTGATTGCGATTACCCTGGGGCTGGCGGCGATGGAGCGGGTATTTGGACTGGGATTCTTCAACCCGGCTATGGGCGGCGACCCAATCCTGTTCCAGCATTTATTCTGGTTTTACTCGCACCCGGCCGTGTACATCATGATTCTGCCGGCGATGGGCGTGATCAGCGAGCTGATTCCGACCTTCGCGCGCAAGCGCTTGTTTGGTTACCACTTTGTGGCCGCGGCCAGCCTGGCCATTGCAGTGATCGGCTTCGTGGTTTGGACACATCACATGTTCCTGACCGGGCAGTCGACATACGCGGCGGTGGCGTTTTCCTTTCTGACGTTTATCGTGGCGATACCATCGGCAATAAAGACGTTTAACTGGACGGCAACGCTTTTTGGGGGATCGATTTCGTTTGATACGCCGATGCTGTATGCATTTGGCTTCCTCGGCCTCTTCATGATCGGCGGGCTGACGGGACTCTTCCTCGGCGCGCTAGGCGTGGACATCAACATTCACGACACGTACTTCGTCGTGGCGCATTTCCACTACATCATGGTGGGCGGCGCGGTGATGGGCTACCTTGGGGGCTTGCATTTCTGGTGGCCCAAGATTACCGGGCGAATGTATCCGGAATGGCTGGCGCGGATTGCGGCGTTTATTCTCTTTATCGGATTCAATTTCACGTTTTTCCCTCAATTTATTGTGGGAATCATGGGCATGCCGCGGCGGTATCACACGTATCCGCCGGAATTTCAGATTTACAACGTGATGTCCACGGCGGGAGCTTCGATTCTCGCGGTCGGTTACCTGCTGCCGATGGTGTATCTCACCTGGGCGGCGTTTTATGGAAAAGTGGCCGGCGAGAATCCCTGGCCGGCAACCGGCCTGGAGTGGAAGACGCAATCGCCTCCGTTGACGGAAAATTTTGAAGTTACGCCGGTTGTGACTTGGGAGGCTTACGACTTCCATAACCGGCCGGACCTGGGGCTCGATGTTCCAAGTGGGAAGGGTTCGCCGGGCGTAGTGGCGCCGGCCCACGGGGACGACTGAAGGAACGCCGGGCTGCGGGCCCGGGGACAGGCGAGCGACTGGCGCCTGAACTTGACGGTTAGAGGAGTGCGGAGTGCATCGCACCGGATCATTGTACGGGCAGTTCAAGACGCTGGAGCAGCAGAAGGATACTGCCACGCTGGGCATGTGGATATTCCTGGTGACCGAAGTGATGTTCTTCGGCGGGATCATGCTGGCGTACACGATCAACCGGCACACGTATTTCCACGCGTTCGCGATGGGCAGCAACACGCTGAGCCTGGGGCTGGGCGGATTCAACACTGTGGTGCTGCTGGCCAGCAGCTTTACGATGGCGATGGCGGTGTGGTCGGCACAGACGAGCAAAAAGGGGCTGATTACGCTGTTCCTCAGCCTGACGATCCTGCTGGGCTTCGTGTTTTTTGGTGTGAAGTACGTGGAGTATGCGCAGAAATTCCATCACCACCTGGTGCCCGGCAAGAATTTCGACATTTTCTACTGCGCAAATAATCCTGCCAAGTGCGAAGACATTGACGCCGCCGACATGGCCAAGGAAAAAGAAGAGCTGGAGGCTGCGGCGAAGGCGGATCCGGACCTGAACGCGCACGCGCAGCTTTATTATTCGGCCTACTTCGGGATGACCGGATTGCACGCATTGCATATGGTGATCGGCGCCGGACTGCTGTTCTGGTTGCTGAAAGAATCCGTGGCGGGAAAATTCAACGCCGAGTGGAATAATCCGGTGGATATCGTGGGGTTGTACTGGCACTTCGTCGATATTGTGTGGATTTACCTTTTCCCGCTGTTATATCTGATTGACCGGCATAAATAGGGAGTGACGCGTGTCTGAACACGAACATACGGAGCACATTGTATCGCCGGGAATGTACCTGACGATCATCACAACGCTGCTGGCTCTTACGGGAATCACGGTGTTTGCCGCGTTTGTCAACCTTGGGAGATTCAACATTGTTGTGGCGCTTTTGATTGCGACCGTGAAGGCCACATTGGTAGTGCTGATCTTCATGCACGCGAAGTATGCGCCGGAGCGGACGAAGTTGGTCATCATCGCGGGAATTTTCTGGCTGGCGTTGCTGCTGTTTATGACTCTCAGCGATTACGCTTCGCGCGTGGATTACCGCGGCGTGCGCTATCCGATGACGCAAATCATTTTGCATACGATCGGAAATCGCGGCTGAGGAATCTGCTGGGAAACGCGGGAAGTGCTTTCTTCAGGGGCTGAAGCCCGTCCTTTCTGATGCATTGCGCCGGGGCTGAAGCCCCGGCCTCCTACAGAGGCAGTGCAACCGTTCTGATTTATACACGAAACAATTCCTAATCAAGAGTGAATCCGGGCAGAGGCACACTTCTGCCGGTTGGTCAGGTGCAATCCTAGGGTATTTTGGGAGCCAGCCGTTTGGGCGGCTGAAAGAGTTGCAGGTCTCGGCAGAAGTGAGGGGAAGTGCGAACCGGCCCAGCCCTCAATCCCCTAAAGGGATCCTCGGCTCGCCTCCCCCACGCGTGTCTAAAGTGCAAACGGCTTACCAATCGTAAGTCGTTCAGAATCAACAGATTAAAGTCTGAAACCGGGTAAAAAAGCGCTACCCCCGGGGAAATTTTTACTCTGAGAATTGGCCGGCAAGGGAACCTGGCAAGAATTTTCCCTCCGCGCGAATCCTGTCCGCTGGCCAACTTGACCATTCCTTGCGGGAGTTGCTATGTTGAAAGACTATGCTGGGCTCAGTGTACCTACTGGGCGCCAGGGCTCCTGTGGAGGGAGCGCTTTCGAAATATGGGGATAACGAAACTGGTTGTGCGGGGAGCGCGGCAGCACAACCTGAAGAACATCAGTGTGGAGATCCCGCGAAATTCGCTGACGGTAATCACCGGGCTATCGGGATCCGGCAAATCTTCGCTGGCGTTCGACACGATTTATGCCGAGGGGCAGAGGCGTTATGTGGAATCGCTTTCGGCCTACGCGCGGCAATTTCTGGACCAGATGGAGAGGCCGGAAGTGGATGTGATTGAGGGGCTGTCTCCTTCAATCGCCATCGAGCAGAAAACCACCACGCGTTCACCGCGATCGACGGTTGGAACGATCACGGAAATCTACGATTATCTGCGCGTGGTGTATAGCGCGGTGGGCGTGCCACATTGCCCGAATTGCGGGAAGCCGATTACGCGGCAATCGAGCGAGCAGATTGTGCAGGCGATACTGCACGGAGAGCTTTGCAAGGCCGACGACCGCATCATGATCCTGGCGCCGATTGTGCGCGGGAGGAAGGGCGCGTACAGGAAAGAGTTGGAGAAGCTCGCGCAAGACGGGTTCGTGCGCGTGCGGATCAACGGGGAGTTGCTGCCGCTGGACGAGACGCCGGTGCTGGACAAGCGGAAGAATCACACGATTGAGGTGGTGATCGATCGGCTGCTGGTGAAGCAGGGAGTGGCTTCGCGGCTGGAGCAGTCGATTGCGACGGCGTTGCGGCTGGCACAGGGACTGGTGACGGTAGCGGTAGTAGGCGGCAAGGAATACACGTTTTCCGAAAAGCTGGCTTGCCCGGATTGTGGACTTTCGGTGCCGCAGCTGGAACCGAGGTCATTCAGCTTCAATTCGCCGTATGGAGCTTGTCCCGCGTGCAACGGGCTGGGCTCGAAATATGACTTCGATCCCGCGAAAGTGATTGTGGATTGGACGCGGCCGCTGTTTGACGGGGGGCTTGGCCCCGGGTCGGGTTCGGCGATTTTGAAGCGGACGCTGGAACTTGGGGCGTATGCGCATGGATTTCATCTGGATACACCGTTCGAGAAATATCCGGCGAAGGTGCAGAACCTGGTGCTGTACGGATATCCGAATGGCGATACGAAAAAAACGGCGGGCGGGCGAGCCGCAGGGGGTGAAAAAGGATTCCGGTTTCAGGGAATCCTGAAGTTTCTGGAGCGGAATTTCGAGGAGTCGAATTCGGATTCTTATCGCGAGTGGATGACGCAGTATATGTCGGCGACGCTGTGCAGCGCCTGCCACGGGAAGCGGCTGCGGCCGGAATCGCTGGCGGTGAAGCTGGCGGGGTGGTCGATCGCGGATTTTACGGCGCTGGCGATCAGCGATGCGCGGCCGGCGGTGGGCAAGATTCTGGCGGAATTGACGGCGCGGCAAAAAGAAGTGGCGGCGAGGCCGCTGGGTGAAGTTGCCGAACGGTTGGATTTTCTGTTGGCGGTGGGGCTGGGATATTTGAGCCTGGATCGATCGGCGGCAACCCTTTCGGGTGGCGAGGCTCAACGCATAAGGTTGGCGACACAGATTGGGTCGCGTTTGCGCGGCGTGTTGTATGTGCTGGACGAGCCGTCGATTGGTCTGCACGCGCGGGACAACGACCGGTTGCTGCATTCGCTGGAACAGTTGCGCAACCTCGGAAACACCGTTCTGGTTGTAGAGCACGACGAGGACACGATCCGGCGGGCGGATTTTGTGGTGGACCTGGGGCCGGGCGCGGGGAATGCTGGCGGATATCTGGTGGCGCAGGGGAAACCTGAGGAAATCGAGGCCTCGGCGGAGTCGCTGACGGGGCGATATCTCTCGGGGAAGGCGGAGATACCTGTGCCTGCGAAGCGGCGCAGTCCCAATGGGAAAGCGATCCAAATACTGGGGGCGCGCGCGAATAATTTGAAGGATGTGGATGTTTCGGTGCCGTTGGGATTGCTGTCGGTGGTTACCGGAGTTTCAGGATCAGGAAAATCCACGCTGGTGAACGATATCCTTTACCGGGTGCTGGCGCAGAAATTGTACCGGTCGATGGAGCAGCCCGGCGCGCACCGGATGCTGCTGGGCGTGGAGCACATTGATAAGGTGATCGAGATCGACCAAGCGCCGATCGGGCGTACGCCGCGGTCGAATCCCGCGACGTATACGGGCGTGTTCGCGCCGATTCGCGAACTGTTTTCGATGCTGCCGGAGTCGCGCGAGCGCGGTTACAAGCCGGGGCGATTCAGCTTCAATGTGAAGGGCGGGCGGTGCGAAGCGTGCCAGGGGGAAGGGTTGCGGCGCATCGAAATGAATTTTCTTCCCGATGTGTATGTGACGTGCGAGGTTTGCCGCGGCAAGAGGTACAACGCGGAGACGCTGGCGGTGCGCTACAAGGGCCAAAGCATTAACGATGTGCTGAATCTGCCGGCGAGCGATGCATTGAAACTGCTGGAAAATATTCCGCAGATTCAGCAGAAGCTGGCGACGATTGTGGAAGTGGGGCTGGGCTACGTGCAACTGGGGCAATCAGCAACCACGCTTTCGGGCGGGGAGGCGCAGCGAATCAAGCTGGCGCGCGAGCTTTCGAAACGTCAGACGGGCCGGACGATGTACATTCTGGACGAGCCGACAACGGGGTTGCACTTCGACGACGTGAGAAAATTGCTGGATGTTTTGCAACGGCTGGTGGATTTGGGCAACACCGTGTTGATCATCGAACACAACCTTGACGTGATCAAACAGGCGGATTGGGTTATTGATCTAGGACCGGAGGGCGGCGCGGGCGGCGGGCGGATCGTGGCGCAGGGGACGCCGGAGTTGCTGGCGAAAACGAAAAAATCGTATACGGGGCAGGCTCTGGCGCGGCATCTGGGTATGAATGGGGCAAGCGGTTTTTCAAGCAATGGAAATCAGAAGGCTTCGTGAGGCGTGGGAAATCCTGCCAGCGCCGTGCGTTTCGCTTGCGTGGTGTGGCGCTTCCTCGTAGAGTGATGGGATTCAAATGAGCATTTACGAAATTCAACCCGTGGCACTGGGCGGTGTGAAGACGTATCCGATTGCCGCGCGGCGGAGCAAGGTGAGCGTGCGAGAATTTGCGCGGCCTGCGGGGAAGAATCCTTCACTCAAGAAATTTCTTGAGTCGCTGCCGGAAATCCTGGCGGGAAATGATTTGCGCGAAGTGCTGAGGGCGATACACCGCGCAGAAGCGAGAAAAAAGGCGGTGATTTGGGGGATTGGGGGCCACGTCATTAAGGTTGGGCTTGGGCCGCTGCTGATTGAGTTGATGCGGGTAGGATTTGTGAGCGGCATCGCGATGAACGGGGCGGCGCTGATTCACGATTTTGAAATCGCGCTGGCCGGGCAGACTTCGGAGGACGTGGACGCTTCGCTGGGCGAGGGAAAATTCGGGATGGCGCAGGAGACGGGCCAGGGAATCAACGAGATCGCGAAGCTGGCCCAGCGCATTCACATTGGGTATGGCGAAGCAGCGGGGCAGTATCTGCACAGCGGCATTCTGGCAACAAAGCATTTGGAGTCCAGCGTTCTGGCTGCGGCTTATAAATTCAGAATTCCGGTTACGGTGCACCTGGCGATTGGGACGGACATTCCGCACATGCATCCGGCGGCCGATGGAGGCGCGCTTGGCGCGGCGAGTTTCATGGATTTCCGGCTTTTTTGCGCGTTGGTGCAGGGGATGGATGGCGGCGGCGTATTTCTGAACTGGGGTTCGGCCGTGATTCTGCCGGAGGTGTTTTTGAAGGCGGTGTCCGTGGCGCGAAACGCGGGATTGCGGCTGCAGCCGATTACTACAGCAAACTTTGATTTTATCCAGCATTATCGGCCGCTGCAGAATGTGGTGAAGCGGCCGACGGCTTCGACAGGGAAAAAGTCCGGGGAAATTTCGAGAGGATTTGCGATTACGGGACATCACGAATTGCTGTTGCCACTGGTGGCGGCCGCTCTGGCGTCCGGGTGGCCGTCTGGAACGAGGCGCGCAAAATCATGAGCCTGCATGAAGAGAGGCCGCCCCTGCCAGGCGATCCCGGGCCGGAGGGGGAGAAACCCAATTCTCCGGAAATGTTAGAAATGCCCTCCACTGAACCTTCGTCGAACTGGGGAGGCGCAGGGACGGATCCCGCCGCGGCGACTGAGGTGGCCCCGTATCCGCCGGCAAAGACTTACCCGGAAGATTTGCAGATCAGCTGGTCGTGGCCGCACCTGATCCTGTTTGTGGTGTTCGGCTTCGGGAGCCTGGTGATTATTCAGGGTGTACTTGCGGTGATTTACATGCCGCGGCAGAGGTTGAACACGAAGCAGCTGGAAGAATACCTGATCTCCAAGCCACAGTTTGCGATCGGAAGCATGTTGATCTGGTATGCGGCGATCTTTTTCTTTTTGTACGTGACTCTGTCTATGCTGCGCGGGCACCCCTTCTGGCGCACGCTGGGGTGGCGCAAGTTGGTGCCGGCGAGTCCGGGATTACCGAAGGGTCCGTTCGCTTATTTTTTTGCGGGATGCGGATTGTCGCTGTTTGTGGCACTGATGACGGCGAGCATGAAGACGCCGGAGAGCACGCCGATGGAAGAGTTGTTCAAGTATCCGCATACGGCGATGTTGTTTGTGGCTATGGCGGTGTTGGTGGCGCCGCTGGTGGAGGAGACGCTTTTTCGCGGGTATCTCTATCCGCTGTTCGCGCGGTCGTTTGGAGTGGCGCCGGCGATTCTGCTGACGGGTGTATTGTTTGGGTTGATGCACGGAGCCCAGCTTGGGTGGACTTGGGGCCTGGTGGCGATGCTGACGCTGGTGGGAATTGTTTTTACGCTGGTGCGCGCGCGGACGGGAACCGTAGTCGCCAGCTTCCTGATGCACCTGGGATATAACCTGCTGATTTCGCTGGCCACCGGCCTGAGCACGCACTGGTTTACGAAAATGCCCACCGGCAAGTAGCGAATTCGCTTCCCGGGCCGGATTCGCTAAAATAAAGAGAGAGGAAAGATTAAGAAATGTACGTTGCACAACCGATTGAATGGACGGATCGCGGCGTGGTGATGCTGGACCAGCGGAAATTGCCGGCGGAAGAGGTCAGCTATACCTATACGGATTACAGGGAAGTGGCGAAGGCGATTCGGGAGATGGTGATTCGCGGAGCGCCGGCGATTGGCGTGGCGGCGGCAATGGGCGTGGCGCTGGGAGTGCAAAAGTCAGCCGCTAAAACGATTGAGGAACTGAAGGAAGAATTCGCGGTGATTTGCGAGGTGCTTTCGAAAACGCGGCCGACGGCGGTGGATTTGTTTTGGGCGCTGGAGCGGATGAAGGCGCGGTTTGCGGAGTTGATGCGATCGCATCTGGACATTGCGGGGATCCGGCAAGCACTGATCAAGGAAGCGCAAGAGGTTCACGAGGAGAAGAAATCGACGGACGAAGCCATCGGACGGTTTGGCGCCGAGTTCATGCCAAAGGAAGGGCATGTGATGACGCAATGCAACGCCGGTGCGCTGGCTACGGCGGGCATCGGGACAGCGCTGGGCGTGATTCGCGTAGCTTACCAGCAGGGGAGAAAGTTGCATGTGCTGGTGCCGGAGACACGGCCGTATTTGCAGGGAGCGCGTTTGACGGCTTGGGAATTGCACCGCGCGGGAATTCCGCTGACGGTGATTACGGACAACATGGTGGGCCATTTTCTGAAGACCGGGAAAGTGGGAGCGATCGTGACTGGTGCGGATCGCATCGCGGCGAATGGAGATACGGCGAACAAGATCGGGACGTACTCGATGGCGGTGCTGGCGAAGGAAAACAACATTCCGTTTTATATTGCGGCGCCGATTTCGACTTTTGATATGTCGATTCAAAGCGGCGAGCAGATTCCCATTGAGGAGCGGTCGTCGGCGGAAGTGACGCACATCCAAGGCGTGCGCATTGCGCCGGCGGATGTGGCGGCGGCGCACCCGGCGTTTGACGTGACGCCGAACCGGTATATTGCGGCAATTTTCACGGAGCGCGGCGTGGCGAAGGCGCCGTACACGGAGTCGCTGGCGCGGTTGGCGGGCGTTCTGCCAGCGAAGGCTGGGCGTTAACTAGCAGTTTTCGTCGCGCGGGTTGGTTCTGTTGCAGATCCAATAAATTCCAGATTGCGCTTAGGTTGAGATCCTTCAGCTATCCTTGTCGGATAGCTTCAGGATGACACACTCGGGTGATGATAATGGGGGAAGTGCGGCTAGTGAGCGAGAGCCTTCTGGAGCTTGTCCACCATATCGCGCACTTGCGGCGCCAGGGAGCCCTGCGGTTCGATGCGCAGGTATTCCTGATATTCGTGGAGGGCGCCCGGCGCATCGCGCAACTTGAGTCTGATATTGGCGAGGAGTACGTGCGCGGCGGCGAGATCGGGTAGCGCCTTGACGGTATCTGTGGCCAGGGGCGAGGCATCCTGCCAGCGGCCCTGGCCCCAATAGGTCTTTGCCAGTTCGTATTTGCCGATGGTGGCATCGGGAGTTAATTCCAATCCCTTTTTCAAAGCTTCTTCTGCTCCCGGGTAATTTTTCGTTTGATTACGAAGAGCGCCCAAATCGATGTAGGCCGGTGCCAGATCAGGCTGGAGCGAGATGCTCTTCTTCAGGGCGGCTTCCGCTTCCGGCCATTGCTGCTTTTCGACGTAGGCGTCCCCCAGCATCCGATAGGCCTGGGGGTAAGCATCATAAAGCTTGATGGCCTTCTGGAAGTGCTTCACGCTCTCATCTGTATTCTTCGCGCGAAGAGCCTCTTCGCCTTTGTTAAATTCAATTCGGGCAGGTTCCGGGATAGCCAAATCTTTTACGGAGACAGCGTCCGCGGGATCCGGCGGCGGCGAGTAGAGTTCGGGGTCAGGATTCTTCTTCAGCGGAATGAGATCCAAAACAACATAGGCCACGGGGTTGTGGATGAGTTCCACCCGGGCGGAGACTTCCTTGTAGTCGCCCTCGGAAATGCGGACTAAAAACACGCCGCTCGTGCTCTGTTGAAATTGGCACCTACCTCCCTCAATCGTTTCCAAGTCAGCCTCAGCACCTCCCTCGGTCGATTCCAGTCGAACATGAATTCCGCGCGGGCCGGGTCTTCCGTCAGCATACCGAACGCGTACGTTGATTATTCCCCCGGTTCCCGTCCCGGATGGGCGCTGTGCATACAGGGAATAGGCAAGGAGAAGGCATAACGAGCAGGAAAAGAAGATGCGGGATAATGACCGGAGCATAGGATACCTCCTACGTTCCCGTGGAGTCAGGATCGAGTAAGGATACAAAGTTCCAGATTAGGTACAACTCTAAAAGTATACGTGATGGTAGCTTGTGCTGGACGCAAAAAAAAGAGGGCACCCGCCGCGGCGGACGCCCTCCTGATCGAGGGTTTATTTAGAAGGTAAACAGAACCGAAAGTCGGGAACTGAACGGATTCACGAAGCCCTGGTTCTGGAAAGTGGTTGTAGTGACCGGTTTCTGGAAGTCGACGTTCTGTAGACCGAACCCAAGATCGCCAAACTGGTTAACCGTGGTCTGGCGGGTGGAGTCGACGATGTTGAAGAGGTCAAATGCGACCTTAAGCTGCATCCGTTCAGATAGCTTGAACGGATACTCAAGGTGCGCATCCACACTGCCGGTGACCGGCGAGCGGCCCAGGTTGGCACGGCCTAAGAGAGGCACTTCGCCCGGGTTCTGATAGGCTTCCTGTGCGTAAAGCGAAGTAAGGGGGTTGCCGGAGAGCACGCTAAGGCCGCCACCAATCACGAAGCCCTTGAGTTTACCGTTCGGGACAACGAACGTGGAATGGGCATTCAGGACATGTTTGCGATCCGTGCTCAGAGAGCCGATGCTCTGCTGGCCGGCGAGGAGCCCCAAGCCGCCTTCGGTGAAGTCGAAGAGGGAGCTGATGCCCGGGTCGGCCTGGGCGTTGTCGTTGCGGAAGGCGCCTTCATAGTTGCCTTTTAGTTGGGCTACACGGTAGTTGACGCTGAGGGCCCAGTTGTGCGTGAAGGCCTTGCGGACTTCAAATTCCACCGCTTCGTATTCACGCTTGGGGTCCTTGTAAGTGTCGGGATTGCCATCGCCGTAGGGCTCTGCACCGAAGGCCGCGCATGCACCCGGTGTCTTTTGTTGTTTTAAGCTGGTGCAATCCGGAAGCAGGTTGCCGCTGGCGTTCGTCCAGGTGCTGGTATTGACGGCCGGGAAGCAAGCGCTTCCAGCGATCGCACCGCCGCTAACGGCGGACAATCCAGACTGCTGGTTAAAGACGACAAACGGCGTGAGATTACCGTTGGTGTCGAAGCAGGCCGCGGGTATTAAGCCCGGCCCGCCCGGACTGACCTCTGTCTGTTGCGCCGGAGTCAGATTAATCCCCTGCCCGAACACGATTTCATTCGGGTTGACGAAGATGTCCTGTTTTGCGTTTGGATTGCCAATTTCGTAGAGGAGAACATCGCCCGAGTTGAACTGCTCAACCGAGATTCCGCCCTCATCTTCGATGACGCGCTTGAGCCGACGGTCAATGTAGCGGACGCTGGCGACGATTCCGCCCTTGAATTCGCGGTCGTAACCAACGAGGAACTCGTCCGTGAATTCCATGCGCGTTCCGGTTGCGAAGGGTTCAAAACCGCTGATAAAGGCTGAAGCTTTCTTTGGAATCCCGCCAGTTGCTTCGTTCAGCAGGTGATTAGAATCGCCGATAAAGCTGACGGTTCCGAGCGAATTCTGGACAACACAAGAACCTCCAGCTGGAGTTCCCGCCGGGCAATTGGCCAGGTTTGTGGTGAAGTCCGGGCGCCAGAAGGAATTCTGGAAGTCCTCTTCGTTGCCGAGCGCGCGGATGGCAGCATCCAGAGGAAGGACATACGCGTAGCGCCCGAAGTTGGCATAGATCTTCTGCTTGCGATTCCCTTGCGGGTCGACAACGATGCCAACGCGAGGAGACCACATATTCGTGAAAGCATGCTCCGTGAAGGCGCCCTTCAGCCGCTGCTGTTCCCAGCGAACGCCGGCGTTAAGCGTGACGTATTTATTTATTTGCCAGCCATCATTAATATAGCCGGCATGGTATTTTCCTTCGCTGTTGGTAACGCCGCCGTCAAAGCGGCCGCGAATGTTCTGGAGGACAACCTGCTGAGGGGTTGCATAACCCGGGACGGTCATGTACGGGCACAGGGTGCATTCACCCGGCGCCGCGCCAGTTGCGGGAGCGGAGGCCAATTCGAGCACGAATTGCGAATCAGTCAACTGGCCGACCACCGGATTCGAAGTACCATTCGAAACCCCATTAGTGCCGCCCGTGGCATTGGTACCCGGGATTGCGTACTTCGCACCGGGCCAAAACTGGCGTTCGAAGTACTTGGGGAACTGCCACGTGTAACCTACGTTGATGCTGTGTGTACCAGCAAAATGAAAGGTTTTGGTGACATCCCCGTTAAGGCCCCTGGTGTTTGAATCATAAGGTTCGATGGGATTGAAATAGCCTGAGCCAATGAATTGACCAACCTGGCCAGGTAAGTTCGCAATTTGTGTATTGTCCTGGATACCGTAGACATCGGGAGACTGAACCGTTTCATTGAAGTGATTCCAGCTCCAGGTAAAGGCGGCGTCTACCAACAAAGAACTGCCGAACGCACCGTCATACCGCGTGGACCATTGGCGCGTTCCATAATCCTGCTTCGAGAAACCTGAATTATTGTTAATGGACAGGTTACTGTAGGCGGAGGGGTTGGTGTGGGACGGGTCACCAGAGACGCTGGATTCGACCGTGTGCGAATTGTTGATTTTGAAGGTCAGCTTGCCTGCGTAGTCATAGCGCGTGATTTGATGGTCGATCAACGGATTAGAGGTGAACAACCCGGAGGGTTGGCCAGTGCTGTATATGGCAGGCTGGAAATAAGCATGGTTCTGAGATGGATTGAAGGTGCCGAAGAAGAAGAGGCGATCCCTTAGCCCATGGAGGGGAACATAACCGCCCAACTCGAAATCGCCTTCGTAGTTGGCGTTCTCCAAGCGGCTGCCGACCTTGTTCAAAGTAGCAAACTTTGGATCATCCGCGTTCTGGTACGTGTCCTGCATCCAGCGGCTGTTGAAGTACCCGCCAATGGTGCCGAAGAACTTGGTACCGCCAGACTTGGTAACCAACTGGACGATGCCGCCGCTGACGTGGCCATACTGTGGCTCAAACCCGCCTGTCTTGATCTGAACTTCCTTCACAAAGGAGAGGTTGATGCCGGTGCCGAGCGGACCATAGGTGCGGGACCATACGCCAATTCCGCCGAACGCGGGGTCATTGATCGAGACACCGTCCGCAACGTACAGATTTTAGAGACCCGAGGAGCCGGAAATGGACGGATTTTCAACGCCCGTTCCGATACCCGAGGTTACGCCCGGCGCGAGATAAAACAGACTGCTTACGCCGCGGCCGAGAGGAATCTTGGAATAGAAAGTGTCGGAGAAGTCGGAGTTCACCGAGGCTGCGCTTGTGTCTACAGTGACCGTTGCGGCGCTAACTTCAACAGTTTGCGTCACTTCACCTGTTTCCAGGACCACCTCGACGCTGGTGGTTTTGTTAATCAAGACTTCAGTTGCTGCGACGCTGGCGAGCTTGAAGCCGGCCTTCTGGACTTTAATCGAATAGAATCCAGGGATCAGAGTGGAGAAGAGGAAGGTGCCCTGATCGTTGGTGGTTTGCGAGAGATTCCCGATGGGTCCGGTGATCGTAACCTGAGCCCCCGGAACGGTTGCTTTCGATGCGTCGAGAACGACGCCGCTCAAATTACCGCGGGCCGAACTCTGGTCCTGCGCCCAAGTCCCCAAGCCCAAACTTAGCGACAAGAGGCAGGCTGCGAGCAGATAAAACCACTTCGCTCTATTCAAAGTAATACTCCTTTCAATTTCCCCGATTAAGGATGGAACTATTTGTTGGAATCGAACCCAAACCACTCGCTGGTAACGATGGCGAAAAGAGAAGCAATGAGAATGCCAAACACAACCTCGATTGATGGTAAATAAGTTCAAGTAAATCAACCTATTAAGGCAAAGATAAGCGTGGCTTGGAGGGGAAGTCCTAGGGGAATCTACTGAATTATAGGGAGGATACCAAAAATGGTATGTAGCACCATATTGGCTGGACTCGTGGTGTTTCGTGCAGTGATGGTCAGTTCACGACGACTAGAGTTTTGCTTTTCTGGAGAGCGGCGGAGGCCTTCGCCGGCTCGCCCATCTGGGTGTAGTAATCTGCCAAAGCCACGAACATGGCGGGATCACCCGAGTGCGCCTCCGATCCATGCTGAAGTAAGCGGAGGCCCTCAGGCTGATTACCGAGTTTTCTCAGACTGGTGGCGATGCGGAGCAACGTTTGGGCATCAGCCGCGTCGGTTACCCTAGTGTCTTGATAAAGCGCGGCGACCGCCTTGAAATCCTGCTGGGCGAAATAGGCCTCGACGAGACGGGCGCGGGCTAGTTCATCCGAGTGGTCCAAAGCCAGGGCACGTCGAAGCCACGGGCGGCCTTCCGCGCTCAAGCCTTGCTCCATGTAACAGAGGCCCCGGTTCCGATCAAATACGCCCCTTTCCATATCGTCGCGGATCGTGGGGTCGATGACGATCCAGGGGGCTGGTGGCAGACCGGAAGGATCGACGGCCTTGAAATTTAGTTTGGCGAAGCTTGGGGCTACAGTGCCCGGCCCGGTCACCACAACCGTAAGAATGTAATTTCCCGGGTTCCCCTCCATTGAAAGCTTCTTGCCGTTCACCAGTGAGCCGCCGGAATCGAATTGCTTGACGGAGGCCGCATCCTTTGTAGCTTTAGCGCTTCCGGGAATGGAAGGCTGGCCAAGCCCATACTCAATCTGTAGATTCTTGCCTTCGACGAGCTCGGGGTTCTTGGGAGAAGTCCACACCTGATAGGCCACCTGAAAGCTCTGATCCTTGTTCAAGTAGAGATTGGAAGTTGAGAGAGGGACGAAATGCACTCCGGCGAGGGTGAAGGGCAGAACGGGAGCGGCGACGGGGTCAACTTCTTCGGCAGAGGCAAAGGGCAAGATTCCCGGGATCTGGAATTGATTGACGTCAATTTTGGGAACGGAGATCTCGCGCTCGGTCCGGTAGGAAACGTTTTTGTTCCAGTCTGTGAATTGAAACGCGAGGCGGTAATTTCCAGCGGGAAGCGGCAGCATGCTTTCGTAGGCGAAGGATTTGTCCTTAATCTCCTGGTAGCGGCTCTTGTCGAAGGTGTCGCGCAGATCTTTCTGGGCGACGAAAATCAGCTTGTTGCTGTCTTTATCAAAAATTTGCACGCGGATCTGGAGGTTGTACATCAAGCGGTCGTCCTTGGTCGCGGTTACGCTTAGGTCGCTCGGCGACTTGAGCGTCAGGGAATAATCAAGGCGGGAGAGGCCGCGTTCATCGCGGACGGGCAGCAGAACGATGTCCAGATTGTGGCCTTGAAGAATCATGCTGGTGCTGACTTGCTCGCGGTTCATCCACTTGCGGCGGATGTCGTCGCGATAGGCGGGCTGCTCGGAGAGACCCTTCAGCATCATGAGCATGACGTCGGAGGTGAGACTGGGACGGGGATTTGAGAGATCCACCGGCTCGCCGGGAATCAAGCTCAGGGAAATGCGCGCGACTTCGAAGCCCACGGAATCTTCAATCATCTTGAGGCCGGCGTTGGGATCATTAATGGCCTCGACGCCAGTGGTTAGCTTGTCCGGGCCATCCAGGTAAGGGCTGTAGAATTTGTAGTCGTTTGCGCCATCTTTGTCATAAAACATCACGTAAAAGGATTGTGGAAGAATGGGAGAGGCGTTTGAGTAGAACCAGATCTCGAAGGCGCGCAGGTTGGCGGCGTTGCGATGGATATCCTTCTGTTGCGGTGCGCCGAGGGTGATGTAGGTGCGGCCGCGGTCGGTGCGCCAACCGTCGGTGCCGGAGCCGATGCCAAACCGGGAATCGGCAAAGGCGATGCGCTGGTAGATTTCTTCCTTGTAGCTGTTAATCTCGGCGCCGGGGACGGGATTACGGACTTCCCAGAAGTCCTTGATGAATTTGTCTCTGGCATCGTCCGTCGCCAGCGCGAGAAACCGGACGCGCTCATCCTTGGTGATAATGTAGACGACGTCGTGCTCCAGCCACTCGCGATAATTTTTTGCGAGCTTCTCTTTCTTCTGGGCGGAAAGCGCGGGTGAGAGGGAAAGAAGAGCGAACAACAGCATGGTGGCGTGCTTCCGCCAACGGTTCACTGTGGTGCTTTGCAAGTTTTTCATTTCCATCGAGGATACCTTACTTTTGGACGTCCATGGCGCCCTAAACGTTGCATTAGCTGGAATGGCGGATCCGCTCGGCCAGGGCGCGGCTGCGCTGTCGGGCGATTTCGACGAAGCGGGGATCGCCGGCGATCTGGTCGAGAAGAGGCAAGGCGCGCTGGGGTTCGGGAAGCACACTTTTGCTGAACTCATTTTCAAATTGCAACAAGGCATCGTTTACGCCGAGGCGATCGTACTTGATGCGACGCTGGAGCAGTTCGATCAGCTCCTGCTGGCGGGCGAGTCCTTCACAGATCTGCAGGAGTTGCGCGGCGGCGGAGTTGAGAGTGTAGTTGAATTTGACTTCGCTGGTGCCTGCTGCCGATTCCCAACGGAAAGTTTTTTCACCAAGGTTTGCGATTTTGCGGTGGACGTCGAGATCGAGGCCCTTGAAATGGTGGAGGTCTGAAGCGAGCTGGAAAATCCTGCCTCGCAGGGTCGGGCCGACGTCGAAAGGAGTGGCGCCCGCGTCCTCGTCCAACTGGCGGATTTCATAGGTGGCGGCATCTGAATTTTCCTGGATGCGAATCTCGATAAATTCCGGGCTGCTGGATTTAAATATGCGGCGGTAGGTAAACCAGTTGCCAGCGGGACTTGCGGCCGAGGGAACAGAAAAGGGAGCAACGCATAAAAAAAGCAGGCAGAGGCGGCGCGAAATTACATTCATCGGGATGGGTGCAGACCGGAAATTCTTGCGGGGGATTGCCTGCGGGAAGCGGGATTTGCGGCTACGCGCTGTGCGGATGATGTGCGGGGGCCAGTGGAAAGCCCAAAGCGCTGGGCGAATTGTTCACCCTGAATGTGGCAGAGCGCGACGGCTAGGGCGTCGGCGGCGTCGGAAGGCTCGGGTGTTTCCTCCATTTTCAAAAGGGCACGCACCATGAGTTGCATCTGTTTCTTGTCCGCGTGGCCATAACCGGCCACACAGGCTTTTACCTCGCGCGGAGAATAGGAGCGAACTTCCACGCCGTGCTGCTCCGCGGCGAGCAGTACGAATCCGCGTACTTCGGCCAGGCGCAGGGCAGTGCGCATGTTCAACGCGGTAAAGACTGATTCGACGGCCATGGCATTTGGGTGAAACTCTTCGATGAGCCGGCAGAGCAGTGCGTGGACATCCTGAAGGCAAGCGCCGGAGGAAGATTTTTGTCGTTTGGATGTGATGCGCTGTGCGCCATAGCGCAGAACCCGAAAATTGCGGCCGTCGGTTTCGATTACGCCGTAGCCGGTCGGTCCCGAAGCCGCCGGATCCACGCCCAGAATGCGGCGGAGGGCGGGAGTATCGGCATCGTTGTGGTGCGCTGGCATCCCGGATAGTCTACGGCAAGGAATCTCGCCCGCCAAATCCTAAAGGCGGGGCTGCAAAAACAAAGGCCATCGCGGGTTCGACCGGATGGCCTTCAAATGGATTTGAGATGATCGGGTCCTGATTAATTTGCGCCGACTGCCGCCTGGATTTCCGACTCGTCAATGTCAAAGTTGGCGTAAACGTGCTGAACGTCGTCATGCTCTTCGAGCGCTTCCACAAGGCGGAGCATCTGGGTAGCCTGCGCGCCGGTCAGCTTGATGTAGTTTTGCGGCACCATGCCGATTTCCGCCGATGCGGGAGTGACGCCAGCTTTTGCCAGCGACTCCTTAACCGTTTCCAGGGATTCCGGCGGAGTGACGATGTACCAGGCGGAACCGTCGTCCTTCATGTCCTCGGCGCCGGCTTCCAGCACCAGGTCAAGCAATTTTTCTTCGCTGGCTGCTTCTTTCGGAACGGTGATCTCGCCCTTGCGATGAAACATCCAGCCGACCGCGCCGGCTTCGGCCATGTTGCCGCCGTTTTTCGTCATCAGATGGCGGAATTCGCCTACGATGCGGTTGCGATTCGTGGTTACTACCTGGATCAGCAGGCCAACGCCGCCGGGGCCGTAGCCCTCGAACATGGCTTCTTCATACTGTTCGCCCTCCAGCTGGCCGGTGCCGCGGAGGATGGCGCGCTCGATGTTTTCGTTGGGCATGTTTTCATTCTTGCCCGCTAAAATAGCGGTTCGCAGACGGGGATTGGAATTCGGATCGCCTCCACCGATGCGGGCGGCGATGCTGATTTCCCGAATAATTCGAGTGAAAACGCGGCCGCGCTTGGCGTCAGTGGCCGCTTTCTTGTGCTTGATTGTTGCCCATTTTGAGTGCCCAGACATGACAATTCCTCTTTATCGCTCGCGACCGCCAGGCGGTCCGCTGAATTTGGATTAATGGCCCCCGCCACTGCCAAGGAATGGACGCGTGGCTCATCCTACCTGCATTGCGGGGTCGCCCTGTGCGGAGACCGACAATGAACCGCGAAAAGTCGAACCCGGTTGCGAGGCAAACTCTTGCGGAACCCTTGGATTTTAGCACAGTTGGAAAGCTGCGGGAATGACCTGCCAGGCGCAAATCGCAGAGTTCCACATTTCTTTTTGCTTGGCCGGCCAAGATACCTTGTTCGTGAATTGGTCTGCTCATCAGGATGACGTAAGGCACACACTCATTTGGGCTTGCAGCCTTCGACGCAGACTCCCGCACCGTTCAGAATGCGAGAAGGGTCCTCGACGTCGGAGATGCCGGGAATCATGCTTTCTGAATAATCCTTGCGAACCACGTCGACAAAGCCGGTAGAGTGCATCAGGCTGGAGAGAGACTTCTGGTCAAACATCCATTTGTGGGAATGGAAATCCTGCCAGGCCTCGTACACTCGCATCAGAAAGTTGCGTCTTGAAGGCGAGGGCCAACGCATCAGTAACCTCTCATTGAGTAAGTCCCCGGGAGGTAGGGCATTTTGCGCAAGGGAGAGTTCGCCAAATGGACGATCGCCCAAGTATTCTCGAATAATACTATTAAGGTCCGGGACAACGATACGGATAATGCCCCCCGGGGCCAGGACCCGGAAAGCCTCCCGAATCAGCTGTTGGCCTTCTTCTCGATAAAGATGCTCCAGGACATGTGATGCATAGACAGCATCCGCAGAACAATCGGGGAATGGCAGTGGTTTGCGTATGTCGTGAACGAAAATATCAGAACTCCAGGGCACCTCCGCCTTGTCTGCTGGCAAAATGCGTAGCGAAAAGACAACCCAACGAAGAATTCTGTGTTTGGCAAGTCTGGCGTTCCAAGACCCATCTACATTGATCCAGCTTGGATGAGTAAGAAGGCCACAACCAAGATTTAAGCGGAGGCGGCGGTTATCGGTCTGCATATCTGCTCGGGGACAGAAGGTTTAAGCCAGAATTCCAACGTGTCCCGAAGGCCGTGACGGCGTGTAACTGGATATCATTCGTAGTCATGTTCAGGCGTGTTTTACACGGTTAGGCATTTGCCAAGTCTTTTCTCAGGATTGCTGGAGTCGTCAGTATAATACAACCGGCCAGGGCGGTCTCCGGAGACTCAAGTGCCTTGCCCTGCTCCAGAGGGAGCAGTTCTACGAGCTCGCCCGGAGGCGAAAAGAGGCGCGTCGGACGGATTCCACCACCGCTGCGACGTATTCTCGCGGTGACCAGGTCTCCATGCGCTGTCGGGAATTGGCGGCGAGGGTGCCGAGCCCCGCGCGGTCCGAGAGCAACCGCTTGAGCACGGCTGCAAGTGCATCAACATTCCCGCAAGGGAAAATATCCCCAGTGAGTCCGGGACGTACTAAATCAAACCTGCCCCGAATCTGGTCACTGAGTACGACTGGACACCCGCAGAGCATCGCTTCGCATACGACAATCGGGCATGGATCGTAATCGGAGGGAAGCACGAAGAGGTCGGCGGCCGAATATACCGCAGGCAAACGGCTCTGATTGGTGAAGCCGAGAACCCGCACGCGCGGAGCAATGCCGAGTTCAGCCGCCTCGGACTCGATCTGCGCGCGAAGCGGTCCTTCTCCAGCAAAAATGAGAACGGAGCCGGGCACGGCGGCTTTCGCGAAAGCGTGTAGCAGGTCGAGGGGTCGCTTCCAATCCTGCAACTTTGCACAAAAGAGCACGACAAGCTCGCGGTCAGAGACCCCCCAGGAGGCTCGTGTGGCGTTGCGATCGGCGCGGCCAGATTGCTCGATCCACCAATCGTTGTCCACGACAAATGGAATGAGGGAGATTCGATGGGGAGGGATGGCGAGTTCGCGCATCATGCTCGCACCGGCAGCAGAGTGAACAAGTACCTGATCGGCCAGACGATAAAGCAAAGGCCAGAAAAGCTTTTTGATGGAGATTTTCCAAGCACGTCCGTTGCGCGGCGCGAGCGAAGATGCATCGGTGCCAAAGATAAAGCCGGAGCGAGAAAGCTTGGAAGCAAAATAGGTAATCCAGAACGAGGCGCGGATGTAGCCTGTATGGCAAAACACTACGTCGAAATTTCCCTCGCGGACGAATTTCCAAAGACCGGGATTGTATAAGCCCCAAAAACCCTCGGAATCGGTCCCTTTATTAGGGATTTCGACCCAGGGGTAGCCGTCGAGCAGAGGTATATCCCACTGGATTTTCGTGCCAAATTCGGGGTCGATGCCCGCCGTGGCCCCGCGCAACCGGCAGTAGACCGTGCTTATTTCGAGCTCCGGGTGCAGTGCCATTCTTCGCAAAAGAGGTGACATATATTGCACGGGATGCCCGCAAACGAAGAGCACTTTATAGCGGCGTTCAGGCATTGACGTCACCTGAGATCAACTGTGCAACAGAGGCCGGGTTCATCGAGGAGTGGGCGAAGAAAATATTCATCGCTCCAAAAGTATACATGGTCAAGTGAAGGGTGTCCTTGCGGCAGGCGGTGGCGAAAATGGTGTTCACTGGTTGGGCCTCGAGCCGAGGGAGAGATCAACGATTTAAAAACGGTGAACAAAACCAGGCCCGAACCATGGATGCTCCGGCCAGGTGTAACAACGACAAGGTTCACGATCTCAGAGAGAGTATTGGTGGGCACATAGGCTGAGTCCGTGCTGCTTGGCTATCCAAATGCCTGCGTGTTTCTGGTCGAAACAGCTATCTGATCGCAGGCTGAGCATTTACTATGGACCGGGAACCCAGCCAAGTGCAGCCGCCGAACATGCCTGTGGAATGAAGTCTGTCCTGTTCATGGCACAAGCCCTGCAGCCAAAGCCCGGCACCGGGCAAATCCAAAAGTAGAATCAGAGCCGATAAGAGTAAGCCTGTGTAAATCGAGGGGCCTCCACGCAATCCAACCTATGTGATAAGCTATCCGAAGTGAACGCCGGAGAGGTGGCCGAGAGGCTGAAGGCGGCGGTTTGCTAAACCGTTGTACGAGCCAAAACTTGTACCGGGGGTTCGAATCCCCCCCTCTCCGCCAGATTTTTAGACACAAAAAAACAAGGGACTTAGGGATCAGGGGACACGCGATTAGCCCCGGCTACATTTTCGGCTACGATTCCGAGCCGGGAATAATCGTCGTCCTCTCCTCCACATCGGTATTAAGCCTTCATGAGGCATCACCGATGAAAGTATCCCTTTATGTCCGCGAGCACGGCTCCCGGCAGTACAGCAAGCACAACCCCAAAAAAAGGTATCCGTTCGACACGATCTGGGTTCTCCGCTACGGGAGGACGTGGGAGACGCTCGACGCCAAGAGCCTGTCCGAGGCGACGACGAAGCGCATCTATCGCCAGATCGAACTCGACGGAGGCTGGCTGCCCCAGCGCAAGGCTCCAACGGAGCCAACCATCCTGATGCTGGACGCGGCGAAGGACAAGTACCTCGCCGAGATCAAGAACGGACGCAAGCCGAAAACGCACCAAGCCTACAGCGTCGCGCTGCGCTACTTCTACGAGTGCGTCGGCAATAAGGCGATGCAGGACATCGACCGGGGCGACCTGCTGAGGTTCGCCGCGTTCCTGCGCTACGAGAAGGGGCAAGCGCCACGCTCGGCGTACAACAAGTTCGAGAACGTGATGACGTTCCTCGGGAAGAACGACATCACCGGGAAGGCACTGAAGATCGCAGCCTACGACTGGCCCCAGTACGTCGAGGAGGAGCCGGAAATCTACGAGCAGGAAATGCTGAACAGGTTCTTCGCCGCGTGCGACGAGGACGAGCGGCTGCTGTTCGAGTTCTTCCTGATGACCGGGATGCGTGAGCAGGAAGTGATCTACGCGACCGACCGCTGCCTCGATTTCGAGAGCAACACCGTCAGCGTGCGCCACAACCCGAACTATGGCTGGACGCCGAAGATGTACAAGGAGCGCACAATCCCGGTGCCAGCGGCGCTGATGGCGAAGCTGAAGAAGATGCTGGTTAAGCGCGGCAAGGGCGGTCTGCTTTTTCCGACAGCAAACAACAAGCCCAAGCTCGACTTCCTTGACATGGCGAAAGCCGTGGCGCGGCGGAGCGGGTTGCCGGAGCCGGAAGTCTATTTACACAAATTTCGCGCCACATTTGCCACGAGGGCACTTTGGGCTAGCGTCGATCTGCGAACCGTTCAGGCTTGGATGGGTCACACCGATCTTCAATCCACTATGCGTTATCTGCGCCCGCAGCGGGACGCTGCTATGCGCGACAAGGTCGAGGCTATCTGGGTTTCTGCTTAGGACGCACGCGGAACTCAAACTAGATGGCGTGAACGAAATGGTCGAACCCGGATGCGCCGAGAATGTTGGGACAATTTGCGCGGTAACGACGGCCCGTTCCCTGACACTTCCGCCGTTCGAGAACTGATGAAGCGGGCTTGCTCGTCCGTGGAACTTTGGCGTGACGTGGTCACCGAGGCGGCTATGGAAGTACAGTAGCGATGAGCACTGTGCGGGCGCGGTGTAACGTAACTTGACCGTGATCGGGATCAAATTAGACGGTTGTGACAAATTTTGTTAACCGCTCCGGGCTGCATCGCGCTACGGAGGCTCGAAACTCTTCAAGTTACGTAACGGTGCCCCAAAAAACCTCAAATTAGCTGCTCGCGTGAAAAGCCGCGCCCAGTGCAGCGTTCCGTGAAGCGTTTCCCTTCGAGGTCTGCGCCGATTTCGCCGTCCCTGCATCTAATGCAATGTAGGTGACAACTGAATAAGCCCGGTCACTGAGCCACAGGGGAAGTGACCACCGGACGGACTAAAGCCCGCCTGTTTCCATCGCGAGAGCGTTGGACGCAGGCGGGCTTTTCGTTTTGGTACCGACGTACCAGAGGGTTGCTGCCGCGAACGGGCGGAAGCGGTCATCAAAGAGACAGGAGGAAAGAAAAATGAACATCAGCAAAATGATCGAGAAGATGGAAGCGAAGCGACAAGAGCAAGAGGCTGTTCTCATGGCGATGCCCAAGAAACAGTTCGAGGCGCTGCAAGCTGAGTGGAATCGCAACGCTGCCCGCAAGAACGCGGACGCGATGTGGATTATCGCCAAGGCTCGCGGTGAGCGCATCGCATTCCTGCGCAACGGCGGCACGCTGGAAGAGTACAGAGTGATCGTCAAGGCTCGGATAGCAGCGCGGAAGAAAGCTTAAGGATGGGCGGTAACAGGAATCAAATAGACAGGGCGGAAGAACCTGACCGGAATCGGCGGCAGGAGTCCCAAGGAGATGAGTGGATTATGAGCAGGCGAATCGGACGTAAGCAGCAAACCGCAGCAATGGCAGCCATGATGCAGGACTCGGTCAAGCGCACGGCTGAACTGGAACAACACTCGCAGTTAACGCACCGAGCAATCGACGCCTTTTACTACGACACATCAATTCCATTTGAGGCAAGAGATGCTGCAAGCGACATCCTCATCTCTTATCTGGTTGAGCGCAAGCAAACGTTCAAAGGCAACGAGTACATGCTTGTCGCCCGTATGGTGCGGCGCGTTCAGGACGAAGCCCGTGTTGTTCTCAAGCAGCAAGGCTACGCGCTTGACTCAGGCAAGCTGGTGAAGACCGTGCCTTGTGTTGAGTGCGGTGAACATTCCACCAACGTCTTTGAAGGGCAGAACGTTTGCAGCACGCACAACTTTGAGAAGAGAGAAGCACGCGGAGACGAGCAACACGCTCTGGGCTATTTCTTAGAGCGTTAGCAGAGTGGGGAGCCTCACGGCTCCTTAATGCCGAGGGTCGGTCACAACGCCGACCAGCAGAGGAAACAAGAGAAGAAGGATGAAACCGAAACCATCAATCGACGTAAACGCGGCAGGTGAGGAAGCCAAGCTCCTCCTTAAAGAGGATGGCGACACCAACGCGACCCTGAAAGAGATTCGCTCGAAGCGGGTCGCACGCCGGGAACGGTTGAAGACGCTGCTCACCGCTGTGTGGGCGGCGTTCGCAAAAAAGGAGACCGTCAACGGCCATGCGACCCGTGAGGCGTGGTGCAAAGAATTTGCCCAGATCAGAACCCGCACCGCGCAGCACATTGTATATGGACGCAAAGCGAACACTGTTCGCACGAGCTTCCTCTCTCGCATCGCTGCTGCCAAGAAAAAGCTGGCGGGCATCCAGAAGAAGATCGACGCCTACTACAATGCTGCGGACGGTACTGAGAGTCTGGACATAAGCGGTCTCAACGCCCAGATCAATCCCATCATCGACCCGCTGTTCGAAGAATTTCTGAAGCTCATCACTCCAGCAGGCTGCGCAGTCATGCCCATCGGCAACCATAACTGGCACGTGCAGGCGTATGGGCAGGAGCCAGTCATCACCCACATTCGAGTCAGCCCACGCAAGACCCAGTGTATGACCCGCTTCGTCAACCGCAAGTTCAAAGGCATGGTGTTCGCGAAGGACGGCGAGGAAGTCACGTGCCCCGACTGTATCGCCATCCGCGATGGGAAGCTCGGCGGTGGGACGTTGCAGCAGGCTCGTGAACGGGCGCTGGTGAAAAAGCAAGCTAAAGAAGCTGAAGCTGAAGTTGGCGCTCCAATCAAAATCCAACTGACCGACTCCCAGATGCGCGAAGCGGCGTGTGATATTGCCCCACTGTCTAATGCGAAGAGGCTGACGCACAACGCCCGCACCGTCACCTTCGACGCGGCAACTTATCAGGAAGTTGGCAAGGAACTGATCCTCGCTTTGGAGCAGCGTGTCGAGAGCCTGCGGGCTGCCGCCGACAAGCAGAAGAAAACGTTGTTGACTTGGACGGATAAATCCCCAGAGAACGTGGCGGCGTTCGCCCAGCAGAAACGGTTGCAGGGTGGGATCAAAGCGTGCGAGGGCGCGATCAGCAGGATCGTCAACGGTGGCGATGACACCGAGGACAACCTCTACGACTGGTACGAGCAGCACCGCGACGAGCGGCTTGGAATCTCGGCACCAGCGCAGGCTCTCGCGGCTGCGACCGAAGCGGCGGCTGACATGCCATCGAACATCGCCCCGGAAATCCTTGAGACCATCAAGCACCAGAAGGCACGCATCGCACTCGGACTGCACCCAACCAACGATGAATGCCCGAACGAGGACGACGAAGACGAAGAAGAATTTGAGGACGAGACCGAGGAAAATTCAGAGGAGGAAGTGCTATGAAAAAGTACTTTGACTGGCGCATCGACAGCGACAAGGAAGTCCACAACCTGCTGTGGCTGCGGGAATACGAGGACGGCACCATCAAGGTCGTCCGCGAGTACAACGGCGTGTGGCAGTGGGACAAAGAAAAGTGGGAAGCCGTTGACCGGGTTGAGCCGAACATCATCGCCAACAGCAACCACAACGTGACTGACACCTGCCTCGGCGAAGCGGCGATCAAGGCTTGGAAAGCGAACGGCTCTCCGAGCAAGGTGCCGGAGAAAACCAAGGAATACATCGCGGACATCTTCATGGCTCCTGCGAGCGTTATGAAGCACCTGACGCACGGCGGCGATGGGTGCCCGAATCTCGCGGAGCTTCAAGCGATGGGCGTGGAGGTAGCGGAATGAAGCGCTGCGAGGGAATGCTCGAAAAGATTGACGGCACGTTCGAGCAGTGCGACAACGTCGCCGAAGGCGGCTCCGACTATTGTTGGGAATGCCAGCAGTTGGGGAACACGAAGGAGGCGGCATGATGCGCGTGTGCATGTTCTGCGGCACGACGGTCAAGGACGATAGGTTCGAGTGCGGGAAGTGCCGCAAGCCCAAGAAACCTACCAAGCCGCCTCGCGGCAAGATATTCAAGAAGACTGAGGAGCGCATCCTATCGCTCGGGGTCGCCGGATGGACTGACGTGTGGACTGAGGCGTTCGTCACGGGTGAGAAGCGCACGGTGTTCGGCAAGCTCCGCACCCGAGGGTTTCCCGGCTACGACCTGACGCTGAGGAAGCAGGCTAAGGAGATCGTAGCACTGCTCAAGCACGGCCCTGCCAAGATAACGGACGGCGAAATCGAGCAGACGATGCACGCGCTCGGGACGTGCTGGTCTTACTTTCCCCACGCGTGGGACGTGCGTTGCGGCGACGCCAAGACCCCGAGGGAAGTTTTCGACGACGACCGGATGTTGCTCAACGTCATCGACAAGAGGATCAGGCACGGCAGCGTCGGCTCCGTCACCGACTCCGAGGTTCGCAAGCAGTTGAAGTCCGTCACAGGTGCGCAGGGCGTGTCGAATTTCCGTCCCACGGCAGCGTGGGCGATATACGACAAGTACTGCCCCGAGCGCGGGACCGTGCTCGACATGTCATGCGGTTTCGGCGGGCGATTGATGGGCGCGACCTGCTGCGTGAAGATCGACAGGTACGTGGGCTGCGATCCCGGCTCCGAGACGTTCGCCGGACTGGAGCGGTTCCGCGACGCGCTCGCGAAAATCCTGCCCGGCAGGGGCCTTTTGGTCGAGCTTCACCCTATCGGCTCCGAGGACTTGATCCTCCCGGCGAACAGCGTGGACGTTGCGTTCACCAGCCCGCCGTACATGGAGGACGGGATCGTCGAGGCGTATGCCGACGAGCCGACGCAGTCGCACGTGAAGTTCCCTACGCCCGAGGCTTGGTTTGACGGATTCCTCGGTCAGACGATGCGCAACGTGCATCAGGCTCTCAAACCCGATGGGATCATGGCTCTGAACATCAGCGAGAGGATGGAAGCCACCGTCGAGCAGCAGGCTCTAAAGAGCGGCTTCGTGCTCGTCGAGAGACTGCGCCTCAGGCTGTCCCAGATCATGGGAGCCAAGCACAAAGGCGAATGGAAGACCGAGCCTGTACTGGTGTTCAAACGGAAATGAACCACGCCACGCTCGCCGACCTGACGGAAATCTACGGGCACTCCGAGAAGCACAAGGACGAAACCCCAGCCATCTAAGTCCGAAACGCCGACTGCTAAGCAGGAGGCGTCCGACCGTGAAATCGGTCGCTGATGAGGATAGAGAAGCCTTATTCCCCATTCCCATTTTTGGCGCTGACAGCGTCGGATCGTCAGTCTCGACTGGCGGTTTCCAGCGCAAGGCACATCTCGGTGAAAGCAACTACCGATTTTCCGTCCTGCCGAAAACCCCAATAAACACGAAGAAATCGGACACCCTCGCCACAATTTGTAGCTGTTCATAGCGAAATTTCAAATACCGGATGCTGTTTGTAGAGAGGGAAACCTAAATGCCAATACAGACACTCAAGGAAGGCTTGCATGTGGCAAAGGCAGAATTCGTGAGACGGCTGGTAGCCGTGCTCGTTGAACGCACGGACCTCAGCCAAAAACAGATCGGTAGGGATTTCGGTGTGTCCGAGTCTTTCGTCAGAAAAGCCGCGAGAGAATTCACGGTCCCGCGCCGTAAACGCGGACCGAAGCCAAGGCGCTATACCGCGCTCGAACCGAAAGGGAGAACGCGATGACTGACTACATCGAAATCAGGCTGCCTTACCACAGGATTGTGTACGTAGCCCGGATTTGCGGGCGAAGCAAACGCTACCGTTTCGAGCGGGACTTCGACTGCGTCCGGCGAAAACGCGAAGCCACCGAACTCGACGGTGTATTGATCAAAAAGGGGGTGGTCTACCACCTGCCGCTGGTGGCTGGCGTGTACGAGGTCCGCGACGAGCAAAACACGCGCTACTACATTGGCACTCGCCCCGATGATCCTGCGCTTTATGCGGTCAGCCTCTCACGGATGGAAGCTCTCATCGACCGCGATCCCGATATTGACGAGGTCATCGGCTCCAAGATCGAGCACTTCAAACAGTCGGTGGTGCAAAGGCAGGAACCCGAAGGAGCGGCTCGAACCAGAGGTAAGGAGAAAGTTGTCGAAATCTGAGTATCAAAAGATGTCGGAGTCTTCGCGAGAAGATTCAAAGCCGGGGATGGGCTGACTAGCCTCTTGCCCATCCCACAACGGTTCCCGATGCCCCTCGACAGGGCAAGGACAGAGGCTAATCAAACAGAGGCTATATGACACAACAAGCAGCAAAACTCAAAGCACTAATGAAGGCACGCCGTGAAGACGGCGAGGAAGAGCATTCCCTGCCGCGCAAGATCGTGGAGTCCGAGTTGTATGACACCAAGCCCACGGCTCGCTTCCTTCTCAACCAGATTGCCGTGATGGCGATGAAGAACGAGGAAGCCAACTATCCAGAGGATGCGCCCGAGTTTTACCCGGATGGCGTCACACCGTGGGAGAAGACCGGGTGGTGCTGGTTGTCTCAGCACAAGCTGGGTCTCCGCGTTGGAATCACCGAGGGGCAGGTACTTCGCCTCGTCAAGGACTTCCGCGAGAAGGGCATCATCCTGCAACGCAAATGGTACGACGACCACGGCACTCCCCACGCAGAGTACAAGATCGTGGAGTCCGTGGTGGACGCCTTCCAACGTCCCAGCCAAAACTACGGGGTGGAACGCCCCAAGCGTTACAGGGAAGGCTCCCGCAAGGCTACGCCGGGGTCTTTCTCGTCAACCAATCAGCCCAAAATGGGGCACGAATTAGATGAGTAACCCTACCAGCAACTCAAGCGTGGACTACCAGCAAGTGAAGCGTGGACTACCAGCAAGTGAAGCGTTGACTACCAGCAACTCAAGCGTGACCCTACTGGCAACTGAAGCGTTAATCCTACCAGCAACTCAAGCGTGGCTGACGCTTCAGTTGCCGTTGTACGTAGTTATACAGAAGTCTTTTTCACGAAGTGACGTTCACGAAGTCTTTGCACGAAGCCTTTCACGGAGACTTACACCAGTGGCGTGGCGGTGCCACGCGACTAGCCGCGTCAGTGTACCTAAGTCAAAGGCTATGCAAGCAACGGAGGTACACGGTGAGTAGAACCACTGGCATAGCTGTCGCTATGGACGTTGAGGGTACGGGGTCTCTCGCCGAAGAAGCGAAGCAACGGCAAAAGCAACTGCAAGAGAAGGCTGCTCTCGCAGCCGCCGAAAAGCAACACCGCTATGACACCGCACCTAACACCCTGTGCTACGCCGACACGGCGTTCAAGGACTGGAAGCCCGGTGACAAGGTTCCGCCCTGCAACGTATGCCACGGACTGCTACATCCGGGGGAGCACCACAACTGCCCCGGCTTCCGCCCGCGCTACCGCACCGATGGGACGACGCATGAGGAACGCGCCGAGATGCGCAAAGCCGGGTGGGATGACTTCGATGATGACCAGTACGACGAGACCACGCCGGATGAGACCACGCACAACCTCCGCATGCAGCACGAAGCGGAGACTGGCAACACCTACGACCAAGTGGTGATCGAGGGCATGACCGAAGAGGAGTACCTGATGAAGAAGTTCGGCTACATACCGAGCTTCGAGGACTTTGAGGAATGACAGTCGAAGAAGCATTCAAGCATTATCGGGAGCACGGCTTCCCGCACCACAGGCTCTCCCCGAATGCCGATGGTAGGAAGATTTTGTCTTTAATTGAAAGACCATGCTCCTCTTCTGGTCGGAGGAATTGACACAGATGGAATGGCTAGACACGCAGGCAATGCTGTGGTTCGCGGATCGCTGGTGGTGGTTCCCCGGCGCACAGATCGGCGCGGAGTCGGAATTCGAGTGGCGCGACAATAGGGTCTACCTGCTAGAACCTGATGGAAGCGCCGTGGAGGGCATCGCGTTCGTTGGTGAGGTCGGACCTGAGTGACGCGCTCAGGCAGAAGCTCAGGCAATAGGACTTGAGTGCCGGAACCTCGGTGCAACCCGCGTTTGTGGCACGTTCAAAAAACCATGACGACAGAGTCGCCGTAACCTCCTGATCTCAAAGAGCGAAAATTGCCGATCCGAAGGTTCGTAATACATCTGTTTATCGAACGCCGCTCGAAGACGTTACGTCTAGGAAAAGACTCTTGGGAATTTTCGACGCAATTCCGAGGACCGTGGGTCTTTTTTCAGTTCTGCAATCCTTGCATTAAAATATTTCCTCAGTAATTCTTGTTCCGTTCGTTCTAACTTCCCATACAACTCACCGGCACTTGTGGAGAAGGTTCCTCCCCGGCGATAAGCACCACCGAGCATGCTCGACAACTCCGGTAGCACTGCATCGAAATTCTTCATTGCTATTCGGGAGACCGAGAGACCCTTGACGAAGCTGTCTAGCACGGGAGGCTCAAATGCGTCCGCAATTGCTTGTCGGAGTTCCTCAAAGGCAGTGCTCTGACCTAATATGAAAGACATCGCCGGTTCGTTTAGTTCCAGTTGCGAATAAAGCAAAGGATTCCAATAGCCCGTCCCGCCCGATGCCAACTGATGCTTCAGAAAACTCTCTACAACTCGATTTGCCATTTCCTCGGTCAAATGACGGCGCTCGGTTGCTTCGGAGTGCCCAGAAGCAAACTTTTTTAATCCGAGTTTCCGTTCAAGTAATTCCATCGCCCCCCAAAAAACATCCACCATCACGTGGCAGTTCCGCCTTCCCGACTTCAACAGGGCCTGAAACGCCAAAGCCGCTCGCAGACCACCGTCTGCGGCTCTTGACGGACCAACATATTGGACTTGAACAACTTCCCAAATGGCACGAACGATGATGTCAAGTTTTCCGCCTTGGGGTTTTAACTCCTCGGCAGTTATTCGAAGTACTCTTTCCACGTCTTCTAAGGGCGTACCATCATTAAGTACAACTTCGACGAAAAACTCGTCTTCCATATCTAAGAACTGGCTATGCTTCCGATTTACGAATTCGGAAAGACCCGCCTCTCGCAGTTTATTGTCCAGCAGGTCCACGACTTGGCTCAGAGTGACGTTCATTTCAGCACTTTTTTCGCTTCCTGATAAATCCAGTGAAAGTTAGTTTTAGCACTCTTTATAGCTGGAATGTACTCCTGCCGGGCCTTTTCAATGTTACCGCTGTGCATCCGCTTAAACATCGTCGCATCATAGTCGCAAAACTTTCGGGTGCGGTAGAGATTCGTCACAACGGTGCCAAAGTATTTTCCCATTCTTCGCTGAATCGCTGCATGCACTCTTCCGTGATCCTTCGAAATATTTGTGACGTCTAAGCCAGTGCTGAGCAGAAACGCCAATCCCACGTGAAAAAATGCGTAGTAAAGACGAGACATCGAATTTCTGATGTCGTACTCGGAAGAATCGGCCCTTATGTCAACTGTTTGGACGAGTCCAAACGCCAACGTCAGACGAGCGGCAATCTCTGATTGTATTGCAGGTGACAACACCCGAGAATATTACAAGACCGTGGTTTCTGAAGGAACTATAAGAACGTGGAGCACCATCCTCACGAATCCAACCTACCGACCATCTAGAAGGGTTACGAACGCTCTACGGACGCAACCGCAAAGTTGAAAGGGATGACCTTGAGGCTGCCGTCAAAGCTGTCCCGCCAGAAATCTACAGCAATGAAGAACGGGCCGTTCGTGGGAATCGCCGCAGGTTTGCCCTGCAACCCACGAAAAAACCCGGCACTGTCTTCCATCGAAAATGTCTCGTCGTCCGCAAAGTTTATTCGAACGTCCCTAGCGCCATCCCGCAGCCGGACATAATCCGATCCGACTTCCTCAATCTTCAAAACTTCCACAGGGGTCACTGAGCTACCTCCCTAGTTTCTTCATCCACCGAGTCGAGTTCCTCTTGCAGTTGAGCGAGTGCTTCCGCAGCCGACTTGAAGGCACAAGTACGCTTCGTCGTATCACCATGAATCTGCCAGACGGGTTCTGGACAGGCGGCAAGAATAATTGAGATCGCTTGACCGTCTCGCAAACCTCGAACTTCATACCACGTCGTCAGCAGGCCAGTCCCATACTCCAAACCGCTGCGAGAACTACCCTTTGGCTTTAGGCTTAGTTTATGGTTCATGGGATTATTCATCTGCTTAGGATAATATCATGTGCGTGAACAAGAAAGAGCGTCGCCGTTTGCACTAATCGCTTGAAGGCAAGAAATGGCAAAACCCGAGACCTATTTCCTATACACGCCGAAGCCACGACGGTTGGTCTGCCGCATCCACAGACCGACGAAGAGGGGCACATACTACCTGCTCAAACCTCTCCAACGGCGACGAGGTCAACATGAGTACGTGGGCCAGATTTCGCTCTCGGGTTTCACCTCCCTACCGAGTGGTCTAAAGCGTGACGGAAGTGGAATACCTAGCTCGGGGTATTTGGTACTCAAAAGCCTTTCGGAGAACCTTGGTAAGTTCAAACTGACTCTCGACAGCAGTGCCAACACCTCCCTCGACAAAGATAAAGTGGTGCTGAATCACGAGGAACTACGAATTCTTCTGCGAAAAACCCGAACAATTAAGGCGGAGCGATTTCGAGAAATAAGCGGCACGGTCCAATCGTTCCTGCATTCCGGTTTTCCGTCAACATTCGAAAAGCCGGAGTCGGGTTTGGATGCCGAGTACCGACCGAACACAATCGCTGATGTTCTCAAGAAGAGCCAAGCCCTAAATAAACTTTCGAAAGATGACGTAGTAGCGGTCGGAGAGTTTTTCCCTGAGTTTATCCAAAAATATGGTGCTGTCGGCTCGGGCAAAAAGAAGTTGTTCATCCTCTCGGATAGTAAGCGGGCGACCGAAGTTGTTTATGTGCGGAAAATCATTGCCGACTTTGAGCGCAGGCTAGCGACCAAAACCCAGAGTGAACAAGCGTGGCAAGACTTCTTACGCGATTACATTCTGCTCTTTAACTCCAACTACGCAACGGTTCTCGAAAAAGAAAACATCGCTGTCTTAGGTACGAGATTCCCGGATTTTATCTTGATAGACGCCTATAGCTACCTCGACATTTACGAAATAAAGAAACCCACAACCAACCTTCTAAGAAAAGATGAGAGCCGTGGGAATTACTATTGGGATGTGGAGCTAACGAAAGCGATTTCACAGGTCGAGAATTACATTTCTCACGCCGACAGAAACGCTGGACAATTGTGCGCCGAGATTAAGAGGCAAAAAGAACGGGAAGTCCGAGTCATCAAGCCGAGAGGCTTTATCATTGCTGGCACTCGAAGCCAACTGAAAGACGAAATCATGGAAGACAATTTTAGACTGCTGAATAACTCGCTGAAAAACCTCTCCATAATTCTCTTTGATGAATTACTGAACAATCTGACGAACTTTCTTTCAAAACTGAAACGCGGGTAGGGCTTTTTCGCACAGACGCCTCGGCGTTTGGGCTTGGGCATAGACACATCAGAATCCAGCGCAGTCCCCGTATGGATGTTAGAATCGCGCCGGTAATGCTTGTTCCACTGAGGGAGTCCACTGCATGGCGTCAAGGAAGAAAGCGCCGAAGACGAAGCCTGCCAAGAACTATAAGCATCCTGAATCTGAAAGCCCGATGCGGCCCGAGGTCGGGACACAGGCACAATTCAAGAAGAAACTCCCGCCGAAGACCTACCGCTACGATTCTTCGATCTCGCCTGCGCTTGATTGGGACGGAAAGAACCCTGCGAGGGAACAAGGCGAGGCGCTGATTCAGCAGACCCTTGAAGCGAAGACGCTCGAAGAGGCGAAGGCCGCTGCGTCGAAGTTAAAGGCGATGAGCACGCCGTTCCTCAACTGGGCAGGCAAGGCTGAGCGGCTGTCGTTCGATGTGCCGACTCTGCCGCTCTTCATCCACGAGCGTCTCTCAACCAAAGCGATCCTTGAAACGCTCAAGGGGCACCGCTTCGACCGGAATCAGGCGACGATGTTCGACCTGTGGGGCGATCCGCAGCATTCGGTGACCGACCAAGTGCTCCGTGCTTACGAGTATCAAGACAAATGGGTCAACCGAATGATATTGGGTGACTCGCTCGTAGTTATGAATTCGCTGCTTCGCTACGAGGGATTAGGCGGGCAGGTGCAGATGATCTATTTGGACCCGCCGTATGCGGTTAGCTTTGGTTCCAATTTCCAGCCGTTCATCCGTAAGCGTGAAGTCTCTCATGGTGACGACGAGGACATGACACGTGAGCCGGAGACGGTACAAGCGTATAGAGACACTTGGGAATTAGGGCTTCATTCATATCTAACCTATCTGCGCGACCGTTTTTTGCTCGCGCGTGAACTCCTACATCCTAGCGGAAGCATCTTCGTGCAAATAAGCGACAGAAACGTTCATGTCGTTCGGACAGTGTTGGAGGAGGTGTTCGGACAAGAGAACTTCGTTGTAAGCGTCATACTCAAGAAAAAAGGTAGTCAGAAGGGTGAACTTGTAGACCCAATTAACGACTATTTGCTGTGGTTCGCAAAAGACTTGGAAAGGTGCCGGGAAAGATTTCACAAGCTGTATGACAAGGTCGAATTATCTAGTGAAATCTCTTCGACTTTTAGATATGTGCAGCTTGCAGACGGAAAGGAACTGACCCTCAAGGAACTCGGCGATTCATCTGAAAATCAAAACGGGGGGAAGGACTATTTTCAAGACCCCACCCAAGTCCTGAACGATTTTCCGGGAGCAAGGCTCTTCGCATCTGAGAATCTCACGAGCGGAGGATTCCGCAAGAACCAAAGTGTCATCTACAAGTTTCGCGGTCGTGACTTTGACCCGGGCATCGCACGCGGGAATTGTTGGAAACACACAGCGAAAACGGATGATGGCTCGCCATCTGGACTGGACAAACTTGCAGGAGCAGATCGTCTCTTCGTCTCTGAAACCCAACTGCGATATAAGAGATTCCTAAGCGATTTTGGCTATCGAGAAATGACAAATATTTGGGAAGACATTGCAGGGGCAGCAAATCCAGTTTATGTCGTACAAACTAACGCGGAAATCGTGAAGCGATGCCTGCTGATGACAACAGAACCGGGAGACTTGGTATTAGACCCAACGTGTGGAAGTGGAACGACAGCCTACGTCGCTGAACAATGGGGCAGGAGATGGATAACAATTGACACCAGCCGAGTACCGCTTGCTTTGGCTCGTCAGAGACTCCTGACGGCTACGTTTCCTTGGTACAGACTGAAAGATGAATCACGTGGTCCCGTAGGCGGATTTGAATACAAACAACGAAGAAATAAGAAAGGCGAAGAGGTTGGGGGAGTTGTTCCTCACGTCATGTCCAGCACGATAGCCAACGACGAGTCGCCTGAGCAAGAACTCTTGGTGGACAGACCAGAAGAAAACTCCGCAATCACTCGCGTGACTGGTCCTTTCTGTTTTGAGGCGACTATTCCGACGCCGCTCGATTTCGAAGAAATGAAGTCTGGAAGTGCGGCAAGCGAATCGGAATTTGGCGGGTCCTTCGTTAACCGGATGCTAGAAGTGCTCCGCAGGTCGCCAGTGCTGAGACTGGAAGGAAACAAGACCGCTGTCCTAAGGAATGTGCGACTACCCGCAAAAACGCTTTCGCTCTCCGCAGAGGCGGTTGCGCCAAACGGAGCCGAGAAACTGGTGGCTTTTGTCTTCGGTCCCGAGAACGGCGCTGTTAGTGAAAAACTCGTGTACGAAGCTGCCCGCGAGGCTCACGCCAAGAGCTACTCCCATCTGTACGTCATCGGTTTTGCCGTTCAACCGAATGCTCGGATGCTTATTGACAAGTCCGCCGAGGTTGTCGGCATTCCCGCGACTTACGTACAGGCAACGCCCGACCTGATGATGGGCGACCTGCTCAAGAACATGCGCTCCAGCCAAATTTTTAGCGTTTGCGGATTGCCAGAAATCGAAGTACGCAAGGTCAAGTCAAAGAATGGTGCAGCCAAACAATATGAGGTCGAACTGCTCGGACTCGACGTGTTCGACCCCGTCGAGATGGTTAACCACAAGAGTAAGGGCGACGACGTTCCTGCGTGGTTTCTGGACACGGATTACAACGACATGTGCTTCCACGTCAACCAAGCCTTCTTTCCCCGGACTGGCGCTTGGGAAGCCCTGAAAAAGGCACTCCGTGGGGAGTACGAAGAAATGGTGTGGGACCATCTGGCAGGCACGGTCAGCGCACCGTTCGAGCCGGGTGACGAAGGTCAAATCGCCGTCAAGGTGATTGACGACCGTGGCAACGAATTGTTGGTCGTGAAGAAGCTAAAAGAGGCGAAATAAGCGATGTCCGGTTATCCCGAAGTTGGAGAGCCAATACAGAATTCACCGTTCGAGGAGCCGACTCGCTATTGGTACATCCGCGAAGGTGAGCAGCCGCAGCTTATCGATGGGCAGCGCCGACCTTCGATTGTCTTCGCTCCCCGCGAACAAAAGAAACCGTGGCTGGTGGACGAACGGCTCCTGAGACCTTCAAAACAGTATCCGACCGGATTTGAACTCGCACTCGTAAACCTCATTAGAGAACGTGTGGCTGATTGGCAAAAGCAAGGCTATCCGGGCACCACCCGAACAACCCTCGAACTGATCCAGTGGTGGACACGAGAGGGGCGAGAAAAGCGGCTCTTCTTCGCACAGCTTGAGGCTGCAACGTCAGTCATCTTTCTGAAGGAAGCACGCGCCGATTTCCTGCAAGGCATCTCTATCCCGAGAGACGAGCCGAGCGACGACCGGAAAGAGAAAGACGGATACTCCGGGTTTGAACGGTATGCGTGCAAGATGGCGACCGGCTCCGGTAAGACGACGGTGATGGGGATGCTTGCGGCGTGGAGCGTCCTGAATAAGCTGAACGACCGCAGCGATGCGCGGTTCTCCGACGCCGTGTTGGTCGTGTGTCCCAACGTGACCATCCGGCAGCGGCTGGCGGAACTCGATCCGATGCTTGAAGAAGCAAGCATCTATCGCACGCGAGACCTCGTTCCGCCCCACTTGATGCCGCTATTGAGTCAAGGAAGGGTCATCGTCACGAACTGGCACGTGTTCCAGCCGCAGGGGATGGACACGGGCGGCGTTAGCTCGAAGGTGGTCAAAGCCGGGAAAGAAGTGCGAGTCAAAGAAAGCATCAATATCGGAGCGAAGACGACAACGGCTCACGGGAAACGCTATCTCAGCCTGAAAGACTACGAGCTACAGGTTGCGAATGGAATGCTGACCGTTCTCGAAGAAGAACGCGAAAAGGATGGCAGCCTCAAGCGGGTCAAGGTCGAGTCTGCACGATACGTTGAAAGCGACACGGCGCTCATCAACCGAGTGATTGGCCGCGAGGTTGGTGGCAAGCAAAACATTCTTGTGCTGAACGACGAAGCCCACCACGCCTATCGCATCAAGCGTGACGAGCCTGACCCGGAAGAAGAAGACGAATTCGGCGACGAGGAAGAGGCGGATGAATTCTTCCAAGAAGCCACAGTCTGGATCGACGGTTTGGACAAGCTACAAAAGCAGCGTGGTATCAATTTCTGCATAGACCTGTCTGCGACGCCCTATTTTCTCGGCAGAGTCGGGCAGGAAACGAACAAACCGTTTCCGTGGGTCGTGAGCGACTTCGGTTTGATTGACGCCATCGAATCGGGGCTAGTGAAGATTCCGCAGTTGGCGGTGCGCGATACGACTGGCGAAGAGATTCCCGGATACCTGAACATCTGGCAGTGGATTTTGGAAAAGAAGCTGACACCTGCCGAGCGGGGCGGCAAGAGAGGCAGTCCGAAGCCGGAAGCCATCTTGAAGTATGCCCACCACCCCATTGCGATGCTCGGCGGTCTTTGGGAGAAGGAAACTGTTGATTGGGCAAAAAACGAAGCTGACCCGCGTCCCCCCGTCTTCATTCTCGTCTGCAAAAACACGAGGATTGCGAAGGCGATCTACGAATGGCTTGCCGAGGACAAAGCGCCGACTGGGATTCCTCCTGCGCGTGTCGAGGGCTTCCTTAACAAAAACGGGCGAGTGAACACGATCCGAGTAGACACCAAGGTGATACACGAGACTGATGTGGAGGGCGCTAAGGGCGACGAGGTTCGGTGGATGCGATTCACGCTGGACACCGTGGGAAAGACGAATTGGCCTGCCGACCGTCAGGGGCGACCGCTTTATCCCGAAGGCTTCGAGGAATTGGCGAAGAAACTGGAGCGACCACTGCATCCCCCCGGTCGGGACGTGCGATGCATCGTGAGCGTTGGAATGCTCACCGAAGGATGGGATTGCAATACGGTGACTCACATCATCGGACTCCGTCCGTTCATGTCGCAACTTCTGTGTGAACAGGTGGTGGGCCGAGGACTCCGGCGTGTGAGCTACGAACTCGGCGAGAACGGGCGTTTCACCGAGGAGGTTGCCAAGGTCTTCGGCGTACCTTTCGAAGTCATCCCGTTCAAGGCGAATCCGCAAGGACCAGCACCGCCGCGAGTGAAGAAATATCACGTCCACGCCATCCCTGAAAAAGCACACTACGAAATCCAATTTCCGAGAGTTGAAGGCTACACACAGGGGATTCGAAATCGCATTGCCGTTGATTGGGAGAATGTCCCACGCATGGTCTTGCAGCCCGACCTAATTCCTCCAAAAGTGGAGATGAAAGGGCTGAGCATCTCAGACACGGGGCGGTTGAGCTTGTCGGGACCGAATCGTCTGGACGAAGTAACGCTTAAAGAGTACCGGGCACGAATGAGATTGCAGGAACTCGTTTTCGATTTAGCGAGGGGCTTGACTAAGGAATATGTTTCACAGCCTCAGTGCTACGTTCCCGCGCACGTCCTGTTTCCGCAACTTGTGAAAATCATCCAGAAGTACATGGCGGAAAAGGTGGAAGTGCGTTCTCCCGCTGACCTCAAGGATTTAGGTCTTGCACCCTACTACCCTTGGCTCGTTGAAATCTTGACGGAAAATATCCGCCCCGACACTGCGGAAGGCGAGGCACCGGAAATCCCGCGCTATGAATCCAGCCGTGGTCCCGGTTCAACCGCAGAAGTGGATTTCTGGACGAGCCGCGATCCGCGTGAAGTCATGAAGTGCCACCTGAATTACGTCGTGCCGGACACGCAAAAATGGGAACAGGCTGCGGCTTACTACATTGACTCACACGCTGCCGTGGAAGCCTTCGTGAAGAACTCGGGACTCGGTTTTGCGATCCCGTACTTGCACAACGGACAGATGCACGATTACATTCCCGACTTCATCATCCGATTGAGGACGGAACCGCCCGTCCACCTGATTCTGGAAACTAAAGGCTATGACCCGCTCGAAGAAGTGAAGGGGGCAGCCGCTGAACGTTGGGTGGACGCTGTGAACGCCGACAATACGTACGGTCAATGGGCATTCTCCTTGGTAAAAAAGACCACAGACGTTTCAAATGAGATTACAAGGGTCGCAGGAGCAGCCGAGTAGCAAAGCCGCCCTTATCGGGAAAACGCATTCCACCAGTCAGAGGTAACTATGGCAACCAATTCGATGATTATTCCCGTGGAAGAGCGTTTTGGGAAGCTGAAGGAAGTCCTTCTTGAGTACGTGGGAATCATTTCCGCCATCAAAACAGCTAATCCTAGCTTGATAGAGCAGCAGCCATCTCTCTTTTTCTTTCTTGTGTTTCCTTGGGTGGCAGATTATTCGCAACTGACTGCGGAACAAAAAGATTTTTTGGAGCGCCGGAAGCTAGAAGTTACTGCAATCAAGTTTGATGGTGAGCGTGCCAAACGAATTCTTGAGGAGATTCTTGCTAAGGACAAACATTTGGCGGAATGTTGTCCAACCGTAGCATTCCTAGCTAATTATCTGGATTCATATTTCATAAAGCCTGTCACGGACGCAAAAGTGGCTGGCACGACAGATGCACAGATAGATTTCGCATTCACCGAGTTCGAGCGACAAACTTACCATCAGGGTCGTTTTCGAAGGATTGCTCTTTCCCACCTATACAATTTCAACATGGATGGAGACAGTGTCACGTTTGATGGTGATGCCAAAACGATTGGAAGCATTCGAATTGAGCGAATTGCCCCAAACACCATACCGCAAATACTCGGTGAATCAGGATTTCAAGCATTTCTACATCCACTTGATGCTGGCAATTGTTTCGTTGTCGAAGAAGAAGGGGCATCTGGAGTGGATGACTTCCGTTGGCTGAGCGCCAAACGCGGCAAGGCATACTTTTTCGCTGAGGTACTCCAGTACTTTAAGGATGGCGTTACCCATCTCGGATACTCAGTTCCGTTTTTTCTGCCCAACTGGGCGCACCAGATTAGACGACAGGGTTTGTTTTTTCTGGGGAACCCGCGCCGTATGGCATATCAAGGTGGCACTAAGCCGTACCACATTTCCGAGACTGAGAAAGAGCATCTTCAAGGCTGGTGGAAGGTAATAACAATACCTACAGTCTTGGAAGCCCTCGAAAACAAAAAAGGGAATCTGCGACAAGCAACATATCGAGCCGCGCAGTATTACGAGGCAAGCCACGACCGAACTGAATCCGTGGAACGCCTAATCGCACTGGCTATTGGATTAGAGTCTCTGTTCTCTCCGAGTGATCAAGGCGAGTTGAATTATAGAATTGCCCTTCTGTTGGCTCAGTTCATTGGAAAGGATGCTGAGGAACGCAAAGCCATATTTGCCAGTGTAAAGGACTTGTACAACAGAAGAAGTAAGCTGGTGCATGGCTCGTACAATGTTGAAAAGTACGACAAGGGTGAGTTCGTGACCGCAGAAGAAATTGACCGATGGTCTGTTTATTTGCGCCGTGCCTATCTGGGATTTATGGCTCTGTATCTTAAAGCGTATCTTGCTGGGAGGAAGGCAGAATCACGAGAGCCAATCCTTGAAAGAATTGCCGACGCGAACTTCAATGACGCGGCAGGGGAAAAATTGCGTGAAGAGGCAGACATCGAAAAACTCCTCGCCGAAATATCCAAGTAGACCGTGCAATCGAACTGCGTTCTTCACGGGTTAATCTTGTCCTAGGAATTCGACACCGGAACCTTGCCCCTCAACCACTGGAACACTGCCCATGTCGCTTCGAGGTCTTCCTTGTTGTAGGCGACGATTTTGTCCATCAACTCCTTCCGCTTTTCCTCGTCACTCGTTTCCGTTGCCTCGATGAACGTCGCCATTGCCCATGCCCCGCCGTATTCGGTTTGTTTTCGCTCGAACCCAACGTAATCCTCAACGACTTTAAGACTGAAGCTCGGCAGAGGCAGCACGACCGATTCCCTCGTTACGGTCAGCAGGTCTAGCAGGTTTGCTTCGACCCGTGCGGCGATGCCTTCGGCGTCAGCAAAACGCTGAACATACCGTCTCAGGTAGGTCTGCTCATACGGTGCCCAATGCACCCACGGGATGTCACCGTACGTGTCGAAAATCTGTTTTGCATTCTCCAAGAAACCGATCCAGCCTTCCCTGTCGCCGTCAGCGCCAAAGCCTGACAGGGAGACCTTGAACTCGCTTGGGTTCTCGCCAAAGACCTGTGCACCCCAGAGATAAATTTTGTCCAATTCGTCCAAGTGCGGCGGCATCCCCTCAAGATCGAACATCACATAGTTCTTGTGCGGTGGTATGCCGGGAGCAGAAAGCACGATCTCTTGGTTCTTCTCCATTGCGTCAGCGAAACGCAGTATGCGTTCGGCTGCTTTTCCGACGCGCTGCTCGCGGTCTCCGTAGGGACGCTTGAGTTCGCTCAGACTGGTGGCGTCGAAGCTCGCGAGTAGTTCGTTTCGAGTGCGAACCCCTTGGCTGTGGAGAGTTCGGGCAAGGTTCTGATCCACGCAGTACACGAGTGCAACGTCGCCATTCTTCTCTGCCTGCGCCCAGCAACGGTCGGTGTATCCGCAGCCGAGGCATTTCGTCCAGCCCACAGGCTCGTAGGGTTCCGCCGTCAGTCGCTTGATTGCGAGAAGTCGCTCCAATTCCCGCAGAGCGGTCGCCCCGCCGTCGTATGGGATCGTCACGATTTCGCCTGTGCCAGCGAGGACTTGCAGTCCCTTTGGGGCATGCTCACAACTCCGCTGGAAAAGCCAGCCATAAAGTTGAAGTTGCAACAGAATCTCGGGATGGTTCTCCTCGTCGATGCGGCGAGCCATCTTCGAATCCCGAATCACATAGCCGTCGCCACCGAGGATGAGGTAGTCGGGAACGCCGACAATTTCGACGTCGGTTCCGCAGATTCTCTCTGTGGCGAGAAAGGCGGGCTGATACAGGACAGGAACTTTCTCTGCGATGGCGTCCGCAGTCTTCTTCACCTGCTCCTCAAGAGACGTGGCGCTCAAGTTGGTGAATGCCCCGAGAGTCGCCAGATGATCTCGCTCGTGTCTGAGTCCAAGCCGTCGCAGGACTACCTCGTAAGCGCCGGGGTCTGCTTCCTGCTCTCGGTGGTGGCGTAAGAAGACCCGCAGATCGCAGCGTGTGGGACGATGGCATGAAGCGAAATCAGAAGCCGTCAGGCGCATGTTGGCGATCATACTGAATGTACCAAGTCTGTTGCGCGAGTTCACGCGTCAGCTTTCAACTTGCTGCCTTCTAGCAAGAGCTTTCGGAATTTCGCCCAGAGTTTGTTGTCCGCCATGGTCGGCTGCGGGCCGACGAACAGCCGCCAGACGACTTTCTCGCGCTCGTAGACTTGCTCCAAACTTTCCCACCACGCGACATTCACTTTGGGATCGGTCACTTTGTCGGGGTGGTCGCAGAGCTTCTGAAACCGACGTTCGGCGGACAAGAATATCCCGCACGCCTCTTCCATGCGGCGTGCTGCTTCTTCCTGTTCCATCTGGGCGAGGGTCGCCTGATCCGAGATGCGTGGTTTGCCATTCACCATCTCGACTTTAGTGGTCGTAACCTCGTCAAACAGTTTCGCGATTTCCGCGTCCAATTCATCCTCTGTTTTCATTCAGGCTCCTCGTTCATCGAATCCGCGAGCCGCCGTCCTTCTATGATCCGATCTGTTCGCGACCATGTACCACCGGATACGCTCCACAGGGCGGCGATTCCCGCAGGCGCGTAGGCGGCGAGCGGCAGCAGGCGCAGCGAAGTTGGAGACCGGGGCAGCAGGAGGATGACAGCGAACTCGAAGGCGTAGCTCGCGAGCAGGGCGAGGAACATCAGCGCAGTGGACTTGAGGCTCGACATCACGTAGCCGCCTCTGGCGGCACGCCACGCGAGCACGTACTCCCTGCCCAGCCAGAATCGCGAGCCGATGAGCACCGAAACGAGCACCGCCCAGACGGCGCATGTCCATGGCGACAGCCAGAAAAACAACTGACCGCCCAAGGGGTCGAGCACGAGCCAAAATGAGGCGAGGGGGAGGATCGCCGAGGCGACGACCAGAACGAGCAAGATGAGCAGCCGTTGCAGCACGAAGCTCAGGAGCCATTTCAGCATTGCGTTTCCTTTCTTACGGCACCAGCAGGAAATTTACATGGAGCGAAATCGGAAGCTGTCAAGCGCACAGAGCCTTGGCGTGCTGAGACCGGGCGGCAGCGTAGACGGTGCCCACAGACAATTTCATCGCGGCGGCTATCGAGCGCCAAGATTGCCCGGAAACTCGGAGTGCATTGATTCGGTCAACGTCCACGCACTTGTGTGGTCTGCCCAGCCGCTTGCCCTTGGCTCTGGCGTTCCTGAGTCCGGCCCGAACACGCTCCGCAATTAGATTTCGCTCTCCTTCCGCGACCGCTCCTAAAATTGTGAAAACGAGCTTTCCGGTGGGTGTGTTGGTGTCTACCTGCTCGCACAGCGAGACGAATTGAATATCGAGGGCGTTGAAAGTCTCCAATGCTCGACACAGATGCGACACCGAGCGGCTGAAACGATCAAAGCGCCAGCAGACCACCACGTCAAAACGACGAGCATGAGCGTCTTCCATGAGGCGATTCAGCGCGGGCCGTGAATCCTTCTTGCCGGACACACCGTTATCAACATAGGTGCCGTAAATTTCCCAGCCCCGGCGCTGGCAATACTCAGTGAGTTCACGTGTTTGCATCGCAGGGTCTTGCCCAGCGTTTACCGTTGATACCCTTGCATAGATTCCCGCGAGAAGCCTGCGAGCGTTGGAATCTTGCTTCCTGACCACTTGAAGTGCCAAGAGACCTCCTTCCTGTGCTAGAGCACCTGCCAGCGCCGTTCAAAAAGCCTGTGCGGGGCGTTTCCTAAGACTTTTCGGACTTCGGTAGACCGATCTGTGCAGTACCGCCGAGGATTGCCCTAAACGCCCCGCCATACTCACCTACTTGATGCCGCCAGAAACATCAGAGGGCAGCAAGGGCTTGCCAAAAAAAGTCTTCGAATCGATCTTGCCTGTATTCCGGTCTCTCGTGGTGACTGTAGTGACGTTGCGCTGGACAGAAACATCGACACTCTCGTCCTTCGACTGGTAAGTCTCTCGCCAGCCTATAAGCTGACCGCGATTATCCTTGGTGATTAGCATTCGCATTCTCCTTCGAGTGGATTTGGGCACCGCAGATCGGACAAGGGGCGGGGAGACCGTGGCTCCGCGAAGTCATTAGTGGTTGGCTCTCGCACACGAGGGCGTACTGATCCGTCTTCCGACTGACGGTGGCGATGAAATGGAGGTAGGGCGTCGAGCAGCCAGACTGTGGCGCTCTGGCTTTTGCCAAGAACAGCGATGGTGATAGCTTGCGTACAGCCAAAGCAGCCTCCTAGTTAGGTTGCACTGGTCAGGGGCGTCTCGGTGCTGATAACACCTTGACGCTCCGCTTTCTACTTTTGGCGCTTCAGGAACTGGTCAATCGCCTTGCGGATCAGCCACGACACTGGAACATCCTCGCGTAGAGCGATTTTTTCCAGCTTCGCGATTTGCTCTGGCTTGAGCCGTATGGCGGTAAGTTTCTTTCTCACTGTATGACAGTGTATAACATTGTATAGCATTTGTCAAGCCTTTGTTCGACCACGGCACGTTCACAAGATGCTATTCCTCGGTCAATATCGTAGAGTGATGGCGTGGACCTGAACGCGAGCGGCGAGAGTTTGACGCAGTTGCGGTTGACTGCCTCCCAACAAGAAATTCACGGTGCGCTCGTTCAAAAAGGTCAGGAGCTAGCCGACCTGTATGAGACTGCTCTACGAGTTTATCGAGATGGACGACTTCCTGCCCGCTTAGTAGTTGCAGCGCATTCGCTCCGCCAGCTTGCGGACGGCTTGCCAAAGGCACTGGAGTTGCCGATTCCAGTCAATCCGGCTCTAATCACAGACCAAATAGGCGCACTTGAACCGATTTGGGGCAATGCGTTAAAGAGCGGATGTCATAAAGACGGCGAGTGGCAGGGCGCTATCGACGGGCCTTTGCAGAAACTGCTGGAAAAGCTGCGTGGTTTCTTCGAGTGGCTAGAAGAGAACCGCCCCAAGTGGAACGAGATAATCATTCAGATGTTTCGCGTTACCGACCCTTCTGGCCAGCCGCTTCCTATGACGCTTGCGCAGAAACGTGCGACGGCATGGAAAGAATTGCGCCGCTATTTCAGCAACACCGCACACGGAGAACCAACGACTGCGGAGGACTTCTTAACCAAGATGGAGGCGCTTGAGCGAATTCTGTTTGACAGCCTGTGCGGAAAGCCGTCCGTGGATTTGTCGGCTCTTGACCGTATCTTGGCAGAGGGAGCGGGCGATGCCTAAACAGGACCTAGTCAATCGCGCTCTTTCTGAGATTCGTAAAGGCTACACCCAATATCGATACTTCTTCGACAAGCTGGATTCACCTGCGTGGCTAGAGCCGCTCGTTCGCGAAGGCTTTTTCAAGGAACCGCTCGAACCGAAGCAGGAAGGTAATTACGTGACGTTGGCCATCTGGCCGGAGTCGAGATACCTGATTCGGATGTCAAAAATCCACGAGGCACAGGCGAAGGTTCTTGAGATCACGCTCGGTATTCCTGATTCCGAAAACAGCCGTGTTCACGACGACATCGCAGACATCGCTCTCTCGCTTCCGCCCGCACTAGCCGCCAAGTTGGTTCCTCAACTCTCTCGCTACACGAAATCTCCAATCAAACTATTGTTAGCTGAGAAGATCAGCGATCTAATTCCTCACCTTGCTAAAGGCGGACAAGGAAAGGCCGCTCTTCAACTGGCTGACTCTGCCCTTGCACTTGCTCCCGACCCAAAGGCTGACAAGGACGATGAAGACCGATATTCAATCGAGCCGCAACCGCGATTTAGGGATTGGTATTACGCGCGAATCGCTCAAAAGGCTTTGCCAGCGCTGATAGAAGCTGACGGCGTGGGCACAGTGACTCTCTTCTCTAATCTCTTGGACGACGCGGCTCGTTTGTCCTTCAAGAAGCACGAGGAAGACGAAGACTATTTTTACGTAAGGCAACCAAATGTCGAAGTGGGAACTGGTCGCGATGACGTGCCTAGCGTTCTGCTCTGCGCAACGCGAGATGCGGCCCAGCGAGTTGTTTCAGCGGACTCGACGAAGTTCGACGAAATTGTAAAAATATTTCAACAGCACAAGTGGTCGTCGTTTCGAAGACTCGAACTTCATCTCAGCCGACTCTTCTTGAAGCAAAGTGTAGCTTTTACCGACCACGTCTTCAAAGACCCAACGATCATTGACCGTCCGAGTCTGAGGCGCGAAGCGGCTGCATTGCTCAAGGACTCTTTCGCTCAACTCAGTGCCGAGCGGCAGCAGAGTATTCTTGTTTGGATGGACGCAGACACCCCGGAAGAGCCGATTAGAAGATTTCTGGAAGCTGTCGGAGAAGCGGTCACCGAAGAAAAAATTACCCGGTTTAGAAACGTCCACCGTCGCGACCGATTGGGGATACTGGACGGGCAACTTCCTGAGCCATACCAACGAAAGTTAGAAGCGCTAGTTGGTGAGACAGGTCCGGCAGACCCAGCCGACCGTCTTCCTATACGGACGTTCAGTCAAGTAGGTTCTCTATCACCGAAGTCATCCGAAGAGTTAGCCAAGATGACCGTCGATGAAGTCATCGAATATTTGGCTACATGGAAGCCGGGGACCGACATCTTTGCGCCCACCGCAGATGGCTTGGGCAGTGCTCTCACATCATCTGTGATTCACCGTCCCACAGAATTCATCACCGTCGTCGATAAGTTCAAGGCGCTAGACCCAACCTATGCGCGGGCCTTCTTTACTGGCGTGACCGCTGCTGTCAAAAGCGGTGCGAAAGTAGATTGGAAGCCTGTACTGGAATTCGCCATGTGGGTAAACACTCAGCCGCGTGGTATTGCAAACCGTAGAGGCGGTTTGTTGGTAGCTGACCCAGACTGGGGCTGGACCCGCGACTCAATAATAGACTTACTCAAAGCTGGATTTGACAGTGGCGAGGAACGGCTACCGTACGAACATCGCGTGCTCGCGTGGAGTGCTCTTCTCCCTCTTACCAACGACCCGTTTCCTTCTGTTGAAGATGAAAAAGGTGAGAGGTTCGAGCCTTCCTTCGTTTCGATAAACTCCACCAGAGGCCGCGCCTTGCACACGGTGTTGGAATACGCCCAGTGGGTGCGCAAAGCGGAGAACGCTCGAAAGCCACCGGAATCGTCTACGGTAACTCTGGGCGTCATGCCAGAGGTAAGAGAAGTTCTCGACCGACATCTCGACATCCGTCAAGAGCCGACGCTCACCATCCGCTCAGTTTACGGACAAGAGCTATCTTTCTTGGCGAGCCTAGATTGGGAGTGGTTCCGCGCCAACATCGCTCGCATCCTTCCGCTAGACCAAGATGACTCAAGGTACTTCAACGCCGCGTGGGAGAGCTTCGTAGTCTTCAATCAGCCGTACGACAATCTGCTACGTGAGCTACAGCCTGCGTACCGTAAAGCAGTTGCGGAAATGAATCAGCCGCGAATGATGCGTTCGCCGGAATCCCCGGAGAGCAGGTTGGCCGATCACTTGATTGCCTACTACTGGCGAGGAAACATCACGTTTGAAAGCGAAGATCGACTGCTGGAGGATTTTTACACTCATGCTTCCGAAAGCGTCCGTGGGCATGCCATGTGGTTTATTGGGCGGAGTATAGGTGGTTGGGACGATGCTGCCCCAAAGGAAGTATTCGACCGATTGAAGAGTTTGATGGAGCGGCGGCTTGGCGTCGCCGAACAGAGTGCTTCGATTGCGCCTTATCTGAAAGAACTAGCGGGCTTCGGCTGGTGGTTCACCTCGGAGAAATTTGCCGACGACTGGTCTCTCCAGATGTTGTTGAGAGTGCTTCGCCTGACAGGGAAGATTGAAGGCGGCATGGACGTTGTAAAAATTTTGGCGGGGCTGAGTCCCCAGTTTCCGTTTGAGTCTGTAGCCTGTCTCGACTTGATGATTCAAGGCGACCGGGATGAATGGGTTCTGATCGGTGTTGAAGCTGAGGCACGCGAAGCGATCAAGACGGCACTGGACAGCGGTCAGCACGACGCAGTTGTGACTGCGCATCGTCTTGTAGAGGTGCTGATTGCCAAGGGTCAGTACGAATTTAGAAGCCTGCTAACGTAATCCAGACACCTATTGTTTTTTCTCATTCATGCGCGATTCATGTCCGAGCACGAGAATCTCAATGGGGGGACCCAATGCAATACGACCCGTTGATCGAGATTTTGAACGTTGCAGAGAACGCTGTGAACCATCCGGGGAAATCAGCCGCACTTCGAAATTTACAGATCGTGCTGAGGGCGGACCCGAGCCTGAGCAGGGAACTGCAAAAGCGGATGGCTGCTGCACTCCGCGTTATTCCCAAAGGCGCTAGTTTGAACCCACGGCCTGATGTGACAATTCTGGACGAGCACGAACTCTGCTAGGATTTCTTATGCCCAAGTTCAGATACGAGTGGATTCGCCGTTGCTCCAATTGGAATCCATTTGAAAAAATTGAAAAACGTCAAAAGGCAATCCTGTCCTTGCCTTTTCCGCTTTCCGAGCGGATCATGCTGCGGGGAACTGCTAGGCGGTTACGTTTCGGGAATTGAATTTTCCCAAGAACGATGGGAGATTGGCAGGGCACGAAATCGGCTACTACCGAAGTCCTTTGCTTTCAGCGGTGGAAAGAATCCCCCCCTCTCCGCCAGATTCCCCCTAGCTGCACCCTGCGTCGAGACTTGCTCCAAGCGCGCTAACATAATTTCAAATAGCCTTCCGCGGTATTCAACATAAAGTGCTGGCAAACTTGCTGGCCTGAGCGCGAGGAATCCGCGAGACGGCTGACCGCTGGATGTTCGTCTAGCGCCGTTCGTGGTCGTTCAACTCCGCCGCCAAAGCTCCATCCTAGCTGCCGAGAGGGTTCTTCTGCTTGTCTTAGTTCTTCGATCCTCGGTCTGACGTGTTCGAATATTCGTGCGCGGGCCGTGAAGATTCTGGGTGAAAAGGTCGGCAAAGCGCTCAAGACCGCAGAGGGACAAGTCTGGCTGTGCGTCACAAAACAGTCGAGAAATCTTGTAATTCATCCAAGGTACCGGCGAATGGGGTAGACAGATGGAAAGGTGATTGAAGATTCCGGCTCACTTAGCTTGTCCGCCACTCTTCAATGACTCAGAGACAGTATTAGTGGAGCACTCAGAATGGCTGTGAGCCGGGTTCGGGTCAATGGATTTTGGCCCGACTACCAGACATGGACAGCGGTAATGCGTGGCGGACCCGAGCGGCCCTGAATCACCTGCGTCTCCAGAACGATTTCCATATTTTTCTGTTTCCAGTTCTGTGGCACTTGTCTGAGCAGGTCTTCCATGCGACTTGCATCTACTAGAAACTCTCCCGCGGCAACGGTCCCACCCCTTGCAATTCCAGCGGCCACCACCACGTACTGATCGGTGTTTGGATCCACGAGACGCGCAACAATGGCGTAATCCTTATAGGTCCCGGTCTGCTGTTGCACGGTACGATCCAGCATCCATCCCCGATTGCCGGGATTGGCGCGGTCTTCGATCCACAATTGAGTCATCTCCTTGTCGTTCGCGAAGTGGAACCTTAGAGGAGAAGTAAGCCGAAGCGTCCAGCCATTGTCAAAGGCACCGATGAATACCGAGGGACCACGACGCAGATCCGTTAAACTGGTGGTGGCTTCACCCTGCACCCTATAGGTCTTACCGTAAGTGCGAAGCAAACCCGCCATATTCACCAGCGGACTCACGTCATCAATAATGATTGTCACCATGCTGTCCGTCAGCGTCACTTCGCGCTGGGGATCGGCCGCGTCATGCAGGCGAATCGTCGAATACTGGCTTTGGTCGGCGATGCAAAAGAGCACCGGCTCCGAAGATTTCACGAACGGTTCCCAAAACTGCTTCAACGCCGGCGGCCTTGACGCGAACCAGACTGTCGTCGCAACTCCCGCGAGCAAGAGCAGCAGCAACCCTCCCGCGTACTGCCAACCCTGGATCGCCGCGCGTACCGAATGGGCAGCGAGCGCGTCTGCGTCCGTTGGATGAGCCGAATGAGTCTCGCCGGCTTGGCTCGGCGATAGCGGGGAAGTTAATCCCGCAGGCCGTCCGGGCCAGGAATATTGCGGCGCATAAGAACCGGCCGGCAGATATAGACGAATCTCCTGGCTATGTTTTGGATCCTGATAATACAGTTCGATACGTTTGCGGATTTCAGCGGCAGTCACACGCACGATGGGGTCCGTGTTGGTGTCGTAATCGGCGGAGCGGCCAAAAATCTCCACGCCGAGGATTCGTTCCTTCAGTTGATCCGTTTGGCCGGCCAGCGAGTGCGTGACGACATATTTCAGGAAGCTCGGATACCGTTTGCTGGAATTGAATAGGGGTGTAGCGAGCAACTTCTCAAGCTGCTGATGAACGGCGGCCTTTTCGAGGTCGCTGGAAGGTGTCCAGCTATCCGCTACCTGCTCTGCTAGCAAGGTTCCCCTAACACCCCAACATGGCCATAGAATGTCGCCCAACCACCCGGGCGAGCACCAAACGAACCAATTTCGGCCATCGGAAAAGCAATTTCCCAAGATGCTACAGCGATTTGAGCGCTGCCGCAACGTAAAATGGGGCTTCAGGGGCTCTTAACGTTCTCTTAACGTTCCCTCAAGTTTATGATACAAATAGGCTTACCGGTTGATTAAGAGTCTTATCTTTATTAACGCGATTCCTTTACCAGCAAAGCATTGCCACGGGTCATCGAAGTTTTCTATATGTGGCACCAGTGTTTCAGATGGTCGCCCCCGAGAGCCGAGCTTTGGGAAAGTGTGGGCGATCCACCAAAGACACTTTGACGGAAATTAAATTCGGGTTTGGGGTGGAATACCGGCAGAACCGGAACTTCCTTGGAGGATTCCTCATGTTGGGAACAATACGCGTTTGCGGGCGCCAAGTATTGCTGGGAATAGTATTCCTGCTCGTTGTTGGCTTCAGCACATACGGTCAATCACAAATTTCGGCCTCACTGAGCGGAAGTGTCATGGACCCGTCGGGGCAGCCAGTGAACAACGCAAAGATCGTGCTGGCCAGCCAGGGTAAAGGTCTTTCACGCACCTTTACCACCTCAGAAAACGGTCTATACACGTTCACGTTGCTTCCACAGGATACCTACAATCTTGATATCGAGGCCCCCGGATTCAAGCATCGCCATCAGGAAGGCGTCAGCCTGGTGGCTGGCCAGGCCGCTACTCTAAATGTCTCCCTCGTGCTGGGCGCTATCACCGAACATATCGAAGTCACCTCACAAGCTCCGCTATTGAACGCGGAAAATGCCAACATCTCCGCTGACATTTCCTCAAGGCAGGTGTCGGAACTCCCGCTCAACTTCCGAAACGTAATTGGCCTCGCAACCCTGAACTCGTCGGTTAGCAACGCTGCAGAGGCGCAGGTCGTAGGCTCCCCTGGTCAGTCGGCGCAAGCGGACCAGGACGTTTCCTTCCTCAATTTTGGCGGCACCTTCTTCAATACCGCCGAATACCTCATCGATGGCACCTGGGATACCCGGCTTGACTGGGGTGGCGTCATCTACGTTCCTTCCGTGGACGCCGTTGATGAGTTCAAAATCCAAACCAACGCGTTCACCTCGCAGTATGGATTCAGCAGTGGAAATGTCGTGAACGTGGTCACGAAGTCCGGCAGCAATGAATTTCACGGCGACGCCTTTGAGTTCTATCGCAATAGCAGCGTGGATTCCCGAAACTTCTTTAACGGCGGTTCTCAACCCAGCTTTACTCGCAATCAGTTCGGGGGAACCATTGGCGGCCCGATCCGCAAAAACAAGACCTTCATCTTCGGCTATTACGAAGGCTTGCGATCGGCTTCGCCGGCGACGCTTGTTGGCACCATGCCCACCGACAAGGAACGCGGGGGAGATTTCTCCCAACTCCTTGGGTCGCAGGCCGTCGATCCCCAAACGGGACTGCCAATCTTCGATGCCGAAGGGCGCCCGGTTCTCACCGGCGCAATTTACAATCCATTTAGCACCCGTGCTATTACCCAGGGCCAAATCGATCCGGTCACCGGACTTCTGGTCACCGGGCCCTCCGGGTTCATTCGCGATCCATTCCCGAGCAACATGATTCCTTCAAACTTGATTGATGCTATTTCCAAAAGCGTTGCCCAGGGCGGTTATTGGCCGGAACCCAAAACCGGCGCGCTCGCCAACAATTTCTCTGCATCCTCGTCGCTTCCAACGACCTCCAACGAATACTCCATCCGGGTCGACCATAACTTTTCCCCAAACGACCATATTTACGGCCGGTGGTCGCAGAAGTACCAGAGCAAAGTGAATTCCCCAACATTCTTTGGCGCGAGCGATCTCGCGGGCCCAGGTGTGACGGCCCCGAACAACCGCTACAGTTCGAACGTTGCCTACAACCACGTTTTCAATCCAACTTTCACTATGAGTCTCAACTTTGGGGTTAACCGCCACGTGGAGCAATCCACCACGCAGGGTTTCGGCTTTCAATCGTCGAGCTTGGGCTTGCCTTCCTTCATCGATTCGAATGCGCCGTCCTTTCCGCAATTCCAGCCGCAGGGCTACTCCTTCCTTGGCGCGCCGCAAAATATTGACAACTACTATGTTCCGCAAACTATCTATACCATCTCCGCCGATTTCACCAAGGTGAAGGGCAGGCACACACTGGCCTTCGGCTTCTCGGACTTCTGGTCTTTCCTGGACGGCGGCCACTTCGCGAACACCACCCTTCCGTTCCAGACGGTCACCACGGCGGGCCCGAACCCGCAGCAGACGACGCAGGGAACGGGGGATGGATTCGCGTCGTTCATGCTGGGAACAGGCGGAGGAAATGCTTTCACGGGCTTCAACCAATTCCCGGCCATGAGCAAGAAATTCCTCGGTTGGTATTTGCAGGACAGCTGGAGGATGACCCCGCGTCTGACCTTGAACTTGGGGCTTCGCTACGAAATCCAGACCGCCCCAACGGAACGCGTGAACGCCCAGCAATATTTCGACCCCAATGCTGTGAATCCGATCAGTTCCTCGCTGGGTTTCAATGTTCCTGGAGAACTTGTTTTTAACTCCAGTGGAAACCGGGGTCTGTACAACACAAACTATAAGAATTTTGCCCCGCGCATCAGTGCTGCTTATCAACTCCGCGACAAAATCGTCCTGCGCGGCGGGTATGGTGTCTTTTATGTTCCTAGCTATTACAACCAGGGCCCCAATATCGGCTATTCCCAAGGCACGCCTTGGGTCACAAGTCTCGACGGCGGGCTGAGACCCTCCTCGACGCTGAGCGGAAATACCTCTCTGAATCTCCCCGATGCATTTCCGAACGGCCCAATCCCTGTCACCGGCAACTCATTGGGGGGGCTCACCGATGTCGGCTTTGGACTCAATCCGGTGGTTTATAACGACCGCAAATCTTCCTACGTACAGCAATGGATGTTTGGGGTTCAATACAGTCTGACCAACAACGACCTTGTGGATGTCAGCTACGTTGGGAATCACGGGGTCCACGTTCTGGCTCAATACCTCGAGTGGAACGAGATTCCCGCCTCCGATCTATCTATGGGAAATCAGTTGAATACCTTGGTGAATAACCCGTTTTTTAACACCATCACCTCAAGCGGCTGCGGTCTGGACCAGAAAATGATCGTGCAGGCCCAGTTGCTGCGGCCTTTCCCCGAGTATTGCAGTGTCACGGAAGCGCCGCCCGCCGTTGCAGGATCCACCTACAACGCACTGCAGTTGACTTACACGCATCGTTGGCACTCCGGACTTCAGCTCACCACCTCCTACACGTATTCCAAGTTCATGGATGATGCGCAGGGCGCTGCCGGCTGGGCATTCCCGGGCAGCGGCAGTAACGTGCGCAATTCGTATGACCTGTCGCGCGAGCGCTCCGTGGACGCCAGCGATCTGACCCATAGCGTGGTCGTCAACTACACCTACGAACTGCCGTTTGGCAAAAATAAGCTCTTCGGCAGCGACTGGAACAATCTGACGAATCAGGTCCTTGGCGGCTGGCAGTTGACAGGGATACTTTCCGCACACTCCGGGTTGCCCATCTCGATTACCCCCGATTCCAACAACACCGTTGGCACGGCAAGTTACGGCTTCAACCAGCGCCCGAACGTGGTGCCGGGAGTAAGCCTCACACCTGCAAATCAGAACATCAATAATTGGATCAACGCTGCGGCCTTCTCTCAGCCCGCGCCATTCACATTTGGCGATGCTCCCAGATTTTTTTCCGATCTCCGGGCGCCGGACTTCTTCAACTGGGACATGGGCATCCAGAAGTATTGGACCGTGCGCGAGAATATGCGCGTTCAGTTCCGCTTCGAAATGTTCAACGCGTTCAACCATCCGAACTTTTTCGTTCCGGACACCAACCTGGGCGACTTCAGCCCCAACCCCGCCCAGAACAGGTTCGGCGTGATCACCGGCGCCTATCCGGCACGCAGCCTGCAATTCGCCGGGAAATTCTACTTCTAGCGTCTGGCGTGAGCCAAGGATTGCCCTCCACCCCCTGGGAGAGTACGGGCGAGGTAGGCCGGGAGAAAAACTTGAAGTCGAGGAACTACTCCCGGCCTGTCCACCCATCCCAAACTTTCGAGAACGGGAATTACCGGCCAGCAAAGAAATGTTCCGGATGAAGGAATCGGGCGAGTTTGACGATCACCTTCAGCAAAAAAGGGAACTGCTTTCCACGCGTCTCTGTTGCGCGATGGGGTATTAGGAGCGGCTGGAGCCTTCGCGGTACACCAGGACGGATGAATGAAGATTCCGAAATCGGCTAGGGGAATGTGGCAACGCACCGGGTTCGTTCTGGTTGCTTTAGGCTTAGGCTTTCAGGCAAGTCCCGGGGCTCTTGCGTCAGCCCAGCAAAAGCCCAAGACCGGGCAGATTGCCGGCAAACCGTTGGATCCAGATTCCAGCAAAGCTCTTCCGAATGGCGTCGAACTCCGCCACTCCGGAATGCTTCTTCAGGTTGTTGCCCTTCGCGACGATGTCCTGCGCGTTCGCCTCGCAGCGAAGGGTGAGTTGCCGGAAGATGCATCCTGGGCGGTTCCGTCAGAGATACGCCACCAGCATGTAGATGTCACTCCGGACGCGACCGCTGACACTGCCGGCTTTCGCACGAAAGCCCTTTCCGTCCGAATCGAGCGCGCCATACTCCGCCTCTCCATAACCGATTTGCAAGGCAACGTGCTTCAGGAAGACGCGGACGGATGGCCCGTGGAATTTCACTCCGATTCTTTTCGTGTATTCAAGAAAATGCCGCCCGATGAACATTATTTCGGCCTCGGGGACAAAGTTGGGCCTCTCGATCGCCGCGGACAGTCCTTTCGTCTATGGAATACGGACGCATTTTGTTTTCAAGAAACGACCGACCCGATTTACAAGAGCATTCCTTTCTTCATGACCATGCGCGCCGGGAGCTCCATGGGCTTTCTGCTCGACAACACCTGGTCTTCCAATTTCGATTTCGGCAAAAGCGAGCGAAACACCTATTCGTTTGGCGCCGAAGGCGGCCCCATCGACTATTATGTTTTCTATGGACCAGATCCGAAGCAGGTTGTCGAAACCTACGCCTGGCTCACGGGTGTTCCGCCGCTTCCTCCGATGTGGTCGCTTGGCTTTCAGCAATCGCGTTTCAGCTATGAAACAGAAGCCCGCGTGCGCGAAGTCGCATCTCGCCTGCGGGCCGACAAGATTCCCTCCGACGTGCTTTATCTCGACATCGATTTCCAGAAAGAGCACCGCCCTTTCACCGTGGACACGGAACACTTCCCGCATTTTGAGCAGATGCTTTCCGACCTGAAGCGGGAGGATTTCCACGTTGTCGCAATCACCGACCTGCACATCGCACGCGTTCCCGGCGCCGGTTATGTGCCGTACGACTCGGGGCTCGCGGCGGACAGTTTCGTGAAGAATCCCGACGGCTCAGTGTACGTTGGATCGGTTTGGCCGGGCCCTTCGGTTTTCCCGGAGTTCACGCAGAAAAAAACCAGGGACTGGTGGGGCTCACTCTACAAACCATTTTTGTCTGAAGGCCTCGCCGGCTTTTGGAACGATATGAATGAGCCCAGTGTTTTTCTTACTGACAACCTGACGATGCCGGACAACGTCCAGCATCGCATCGAAGAGCCTGGCTTCCGCCCCCGCACTACAACCCATTTGGAAATTCACAACGTCTACGGAATGGAGAATTCCCGCGCCACGTACGAAGGACTGAGGAAGCTTGAGCCCGACGTGCGCCCATTCGTTCTAACCCGAGCCACGTATGCTGGCGGCCAGCGTTACGCGGCCACGTGGACCGGCGACAATACCGCTTCGTGGGACCATCTGCGTTTGACTACGCCAATGCTTTTGAATCTGGGACTGAGCGGCTTCGGGATGAGCGGCGCCGACGTCGGCGGATTTATCGGGACGCCCGGTCCGGCCTTGCTTACGCGCTGGACGGAACTCGCCACGTTTCAACCCATCGACCGGAATCACACCAACAAGGGCTCTGGGGATAAAGAAGTCTGGGTGCACGGTCCGGAGCAGGAAGCCATCCGGCGCCGCTACATCGAAGAACGTTACCGGTTGATGCCGTATCTCTACACCCTAGTGGAAGAACTTTCGCGCACGGGGTTGCCCGTTGTTCGGCCGCTTTTCCTCGAATTCCCCCGTGCCACAAAGGATTTGCAGCCATTGGACCTCAAGGCAGGCAACGAATTTATGTTTGGTCCCGACCTGCTTGTCGCTCCGCCCCCGTTTCCTGAACAACCGGAAGCCTATTCGCTCAAGCTTCCACCGGGCGTGTGGTACGACTACTGGACGGGAGAAAAGATTCAGCAAACAACGGCGCCGGACGGCGCAACCGGGGCCGAGTTGCGGATTCAACCGAAGCTGGAAGTCCTTCCGGTCTATGTGCGGGAAGGTTCAATCATTCCTTTAGAGCCGCTAATTCAAAGCACGGACGAGAAACCACAAGGCCCGCTGACCCTGCGTGTGTATCCGGGGAAAGACTGCCATGGGTCGGTGTATCTCGACGACGGGAAAACCCTGGCCTACACGCGCGGGGAATTCCTGCGCATCGACTTTTCCTGCGTAGTAACCTCCTCAGGAGTTGAACTGCACGTTGGCGACCGAAAAGGCAGCTATCTTCCCTGGTGGAAAACCATTCATCTGGAAGTCTACGATTGGCAGAGCCCCGCTGCCAGCGTTACGTTAAAGCAAAAACCGGGTGCCCTGGTTGATTCCATTGATCCAGTCCGGCACGTGCTTACATTGGAGTTGAACGACGATCCGCAAGGCAGCAACCTCGAAATTCTCCGGGCCAACTGAAGGGGTGCAGCAGCCGGATCGCTTGCGCAGGGAACGAATTTCACGCAGTCTGACTCAGTGATGTTCAACAATGGATTCGAATTGCCTTCCGTTCGCCTCACCAAAGCCAGTGTGGTGGCGTTACTATGCGCCCTCAGCCTGCTTGCGCAAACGCCGTCCCCTGGCGCCGCTCCACGCTTTGATGTGCGTGTCCCCAAAGGCATTGATTTTGTCCTTCGTAACTCTCCGACTTCCAGAAAATATCTGATTGAAACCATGCCTGGCGGAGTCGCCCTGCTGGATTACAACAATGACGGCCTGCTGGACATTTTTTTGGTGAACGCAGGCCATGTCCGCGATCCTCTGCCCAGGCTTCCGAACTTCGACCGCCATGAACCTTCCTACTGGAACCGTTTGTATCGCCAGAACAAAGACGGCAGCTTCACCGATGTCACCCAGCAAGCCGGACTAGCGAATGTGGACGACGGCGACTATGGAATGGGCGTCGCCGTTGGAGACTACGACAACGATGGCTATCCCGATATTTACGTCACCAACTTCGGCAAAAATATTCTCTATCACAACAATGGAGACGGCACATTTACAGACGCTACGGCAAAGGCGGGTGTAGCGGCGGGAGGCTGGTCCGTCTCCGCAGGATTTTTCGATTACGATAATGACGGCCACCTCGACCTGTTTGTAACCCGCTATCTCGATTGGAACGTCGCAAACAGCAAAACCTGCGGCAACGAAAATGCCATGTACTGCCCGCCCACAGAATTTCCCGCCATCTCAAACATCCTGTATCACAATCGCGGCGACGGGACATTTGAAGACGTCAGCGTCCCCTCCGGTATCGCGGCGAAGAAAGGCCACAGCCTGGGAGTCGCTTTCGCCGATTACGATGGCGACGGCTTCACCGACATTTTTGTGGCCAGCGACGTCACCAATCAATTTCTCTTTCACAATAACGGCAACGGAACCTTCACCGAATGCGCCCTCGATTCCGGCGCGGCGTTGACCAGCGACGGCAAAATGCTCTCCGGCATGGGCGTCGTGTTTCAGGATTACGACAACGATGGCCTGCCCGACCTTCTCGTCACGCAACTCCCCCACCAGCCCTACGTAGCCTTCCATAACGACGGCCACGGTTCGTTCAGCGCCCAGGAACTGGAATCGGGTTTCGGTGCACTCTCCGGTAAATCTTCCGGCTGGGGCGTGGGTTTGGAGGATTTTGATAATGATGGGTGGAAAGACGCGTTCATCGTCCAGGGGCACGTCTTCGACAATGTGGAGAAGTACGACAGTTCGCTGCGTTACAAGGACCCGCCACTGCTGGCGATGAATCACAACGGACATTTTGAGCAGGCGGATTCCGGCTCTAATCTGCCGGTCGCTGGACGTGGCGCGGCGTTCGGCGATCTGAACAATGACGGCTGGATCGACGCCGTTACCACGTCTCTCGGCGATCACTCGCAAATATTTATGAACCGCGGAGGTAATTCCCACTGGCTGACCATCGCCCTGCGCGGCAAGCGCAGCAATCGCGACGGTTTCGGCGCCCGCGTTCAGGTAAACGGCCAGGTTCGCTTCGCCACCGCCGCCGGAAGCTACCTGTCTTCAAACGACAAGCGCCTCCATTTCGGCCTGGGTTCCGCCGAAACCGCGGATGTAGAAATCAAGTGGCCATCCGGCGTTCGCCAGTTTTTGCGCGGGATAAAGGCCGATCAATTCCTTACCATTGGGGAATTGACCAGTTCCGACTGAATAAGTATCTTTTCACCAATTTCTTCCATCCGCGGGTTTCAAGTCTGACTTGATCGGTGATTCATGCATGCTGAGGATATGCCAACGATTTTCGGATCTTCGGCAAAGCATCATGCCCCGACCTGCAGTGTGAATGGAGGGAGATTCAATCTTGTAGTCATACAAGCTCCACACGACATCACCCACCGCTCGTTGCTCGCTCATCGTCAGGGAGAGATGGACGTCAGGGGTTGGGCCAAAATATTTTTGCTGAAAATGATTCGTGGCCTCGTCTCGCCCGCGCAGTTCGCCGCTTGGAGAACTCAGCACGAAATCCGGGTCGAAACAAGAGGCCAGTTTCTCGGCGTCTTTGTTGTTAAAAGCCTCCGAGCAGGAATGCATTGCCTTGTCCATCTCCGCGATGAGAGAGGCCTCGGAGGTACTTGGTGGCGCGATGCCCAGGCGAGCGACGCTGCGTTTCAGATCGATTGTTATGCCCAGTTGCTCTAGAAGGTCCACACCGAGGATTCCGTCGACCTCGCCGCCACACGCTTTGGCGATAGCGCTCAGGTCAATCGCCGGCAGCTTCACGCCCAGCAGGATGTGATTGCCCAGGGAGAGTTCGCCGATCAAAACTTCGCGCGCGTTGAGTGCGGTTGTTTCATTCCAGGATTGGATGCGGACCGACCGGCTATGCCCCCGGGGAAATGACTTCTCGTTGAGTAAGGAAGTGGCAGCTGTATCGATCAGGAAGCGTTTGTCGAGGTTATCAGCCTTCAGAATTACGATTGGCAGGCGATCGCAACGTTGCAGAGGAATCTCAATTCCCTCAGCAGGGGTCTGCGCTCGAACGCCATGCGCAGCAAGGGTGAAAGTCACCCCTCCAATAACGCAAGCGAGCAAACGCAGATTGATTCGCATCACTGCCTCAATTGCGTGGTCCCCGTGGCTTGATCGATCCGCTGCAGAATCGCGCTGCGGACCAGACGGAAAGCGTTTTGATCCCGGAATAGGCGCGAGCTCCAGTTTGCTCCCATCGCCAGGGCCTGAATTTCGAAAGCTAACTGGCCCACATCCACTTCTTTCTTGATTTCACCGGCAAGCTGCGCGTCACGAGCGGCGTGTTCCAGATTTCCCAGCCACTTCTTCATCAACTCCACGATTCGATCGCGGACGCGGCCGGGCCGGTCGTCAAATTCCAGCGACGCAGCGGAAAAGAAGCAACCGCCCGGAAATACTTTTTTCTCACCATAGGTCAGCCAGTTCTCGCAAAGTGCTCGAAGCCGCTTGAGGCCGTGGAATTCATAGGCGGGGCGCATCACTTTTTCGACGAAGATGTCGCGGGCCTCATCAACTACCGCGCACTGCAGATCTTCCTTGGAGCCGAAGTGGGCGAATAGACCGCTCTTGCTGATTCGGAGCGCGGACGCCAATTTGCCAATTGTCAGTCCCTCAAGCCCTTGGAGGGACGCGAGGTTGACAGCCTTTCGCAGGATTGCCTGGCGGGTTTTTAGCCCGCGAGGGCGTCGCAAGGGAGCTTTCAACGCGCGGCCGGTGCGTCGGCGCGGCTGGACAGCATCCTTCGCGTGTTGTTGGCTTGCTTTCATTTTCGTAGCAGATAATAGCACGATCGTTCGTGCTATTACAATAGACTCGGAACCTCCAGTTCGCTGAAGAAGGAGCGACTCTGACGCCCTCCCCCGCAAGCGAAAGACAAGTATTTCCCTCGTGCGGCATGGCCGTGGCATGGCCACCACAATCCGATAGTCACCCACAGATAAATGTGACTAACACTGAGACCCTTGTATATAATCCGGCCCATCATGGCAAACCAAGAAACGCTGTACCAAGTGGCCGGCCGGGTCGCCACGATTACGCTTAACCGGCCCGACAAACTGAACGCCTGGACGGCCGTTATGGAAGGCGAAGTCCGAGCAGCCATGGAAGAGGCGGAGCAGGACAAAATAGTTCGTGCGATTGTCCTAACGGGGGCTGGGCGTGGATTCTGCGCGGGCGCGGATATGTCGCTGTTGAGCACGGTTGCAGAAAAAGGACTCGACGAAGCGCGGGCCCAGGCGGTGCAACCTGCGAGTGGAAACCGCGAAGGTGCGCGAGCGGATTTCCGGAAAAAATACTCGTATTTCCCCGCGATTACCAAACCTGTGATTGCGGGTATCAATGGCCCGGTGGTGGGTTTGGGCTTGGTGATTGCTTTGTACTGCGATTTGCGTTTTGCGTCCGAGGGAGCGCGATTCGGCACTGCGTTTGCCCAGCGGGGATTGATTGCCGAGTACGGTATGGCATGGATGTTGCCGCGCCTGGTGGGGCACGCCAACGCGCTGGATCTTCTGTTTAGTGCCAGAATGATCGATGCCGCGGAAGCACTGAGAATGGGACTGGTGAACCAAATCTATCCGCAAGAAGCCTTCTTGGAATCCGTGCAGAAATACGCGATGAATCTGGCCGCAAACGTCAGCCCGAGGTCGTTGCGAGTGATCAAGCGTCAAGTCTATGACGCGATGTTCCAGACGCTCGCGGAATCGTTTGAGAGTTCCGAGCAAGAGATGCTGGCGAGCCTGCAATCCGAAGATTTTAAGGAAGGTGTGGCACACTTCATCGAAAAGCGGGCTCCGGCTTTCACCGGCAGATAAGGAAGCACCAGTGAACTTCGAATTCAGCGAGAGGGTGAAGGACTTGCAACGCCGCCTGCAGGCGTTTCTGGATGAACACATCTATCCGAATGAACAGCGTTTCCATGAAGAGATCGATAAGAATCGCTGGTCGCCCACGAAGATCATTGAAGAACTGAAACCAAAAGCACGAGCGGCCGGCCTATGGAATCTGTTCCTGCCTGAGAGCGAGCATGGCGCGGGATTGACGAATCTGGAATACGCGCCGCTTTGCGAGATGATGGGTCGCAGCGAGATGGGCCCCGAGGTGTTCAATTGCTCGGCGCCGGACACGGGCAACATGGAAGTCCTCGCCCGCTATGGCACGCCGGAACAGAAGGAACGGTGGTTGAAGCCACTGCTTGCGGGTGAAATCCGCTCTTGTTTCGCGATGACGGAACCTGCAGTAGCTTCCTCCGATGCGACGAACATCGAAGCCCGAATTGTTCGCGACGGCGACCACTATCTTATTAATGGCCGCAAGTGGTGGACGTCTGGAGCAGGGGACCCACGCTGCAAGATCGCCATCTTCATGGGTAAGACCGATCCTTCCGCCCCGCCGCATCAGCAGCAGTCGATGATTCTGGTGCCGATGGACGCGCAGGGAGTAAAAATCGAGAGAATGCTGAAAGTGTTTGGATACGACCATGCGCCGCACGGTCACGGTGAAGTCACCTTCGAAAATGTTCGCGTTCCGGTCTCGAACATCCTTCTCGGCGAGGGGCGCGGCTTCGAGATCGCGCAAGGGCGGTTGGGGCCGGGTCGTATCCACCATTGCATGCGGTGTATTGGAGTAGCGGAGCGCGCCCTGGAAACAATGTGCAGACGCGTGCAGGCGCGCACGGCGTTCGGGAAGCCGCTGGCCGAACAAGGCACGATTCGGGCGGCCATCGCCGAGTCCAGGATGGAGATTGAACAAGCACGGCTACTGACGCTGAAAGCCGCGTACATGATGGACACCGTGGGGAACAAAGCGGCACGGGCAGAGATCGCGATGATCAAGGTGGTTGCGCCTAATGTTGCTCTGAGGGTGCTGGATCGGGCCATACAGGCGCACGGAGGCGCTGGCGTATCGCCGGATACGTTCCTGGCGGCCGCATGGGCAAGCGTACGCACTCTTCGAATTGCCGACGGGCCGGATGAAGTGCATCTGGAATCGATTGCCAAGTGGGAGCTGGCCAAAAGTAAGAAACCGGCCGGCAGCCACGCATCACACTGATAGCAGAAGCTTGCTTGTGAAACCGCGAACCTTCCGCCACTGGAGAAGTTGATGCCGCCACTTGTCGTCGTGAATCCACAATCGCTCAAAGAACTGGTTGGCCGGGAACTTGAGGTCACGGAGTGGTTCGTGGTTTCGCAGGACCGGATCGCGCTGTTTGCCGAAGCCACGGAAGACCGGCAGTGGATCCATCTGGACCGGGCCCGGGCCAGCGAAGAATCCCCGTATGGCACAACGATCGCGCACGGATTTCTTACTCTTTCTTTGATCAGCCATTTCCTGAAATTGGCGATCCAGATCCAAAGTGGCTTCCGGTTCGCGGTGAATTATGGTTTGAATCGCGTGCGCTTCCCCGCAGCCGTCCACGCCGATTCTCGAATCCGGGCAAGAGTGGCGCTGCTCGCCTTGAAGGAACTCACAGACTGCGTTGAAGCAACGTACGGAGTAACGATCGAACGCGAACAATCTGAGAAGCCAGCTTGTGTCGCGGAGTGGATCGTCCGCTATTACTTGTGAGCCTCCGTGATATCAGTGTGGTTTACGAACCGTAAATTCCGTAACCGGAGTTGGACGCTAGATCTGTCCGGTCTGCGCGGTGTCCAAGGAAGCGCGCAAGAGCATCTGGACAATATCTGGCATCGAGGCAAAGCGTTCGTCTTTGGTCAGGCCCTGATGATAGCGGTAATAGATTTGCTGAACGATCACGGCAAGCTTGAACCGGGCGAACGCAAGATAGAATGCGATTTGTGAAGGATCGCTCCCCGTTTTCTGTGCATATCGGTGTACGACTTCGGCCCGCGTAAAGCTGCCGGGTACGTTTGTGGGGCCCCAGCGGTTTGTTTGGAGTTCCTCCGGGTCCGTTGCATCGACCCAATAGGCCAACGTAGTGCCGAGATCCGTCAACGGGTCGCCAATGGTGCACATCTCCCAATCGAGGACGCCCACAATTGCGGTGATGTCGTTCGAATCGAGCACCACATTGTCGTACTTGTAGTCATTGTGGATCAGCGAGGCACCACGCGTTGACGGCATGTGCTCCTGCGTCCACGCGACGATTTTCTCCACTTCAAGATAATCATGAGTCTTGGAACCGTGGTAGCGTTCGGTCCACCCTCGGACCTGCCGTTCCAGATATCCTTCCGGCTTGCCCAAATCAGAGAGGCCCGCGGCTGCGTAATCCACATGGTGCAGGCGAATAAGATTGTCGACAAAGGATTCACTGAGCTGACGCACCTTTTCTTCAGGAAAATCCAGGCCAGGCGGCACGCGCTTGCGAAGAATAAAGCCGTGTATCGGTTTCATCACATAAAACGGCACACCGATAACGGCTTCGTCTTCGCAATAAAGAAGCACTTCGGGAGCAGGGGGATATACGGAATGAAGCTTTGAGAGCACGCGAAATTCCCGGCTCATGTCATGGGCGGACTTGACCTTGCTTCCGAACGGTGGCCGCCGAAGAACCAGTTCCTTGGCTCCAAGACTGAGCGAGTAGGTCAAGTTGGAGTGGCCACTGGGAAATTGGCGGATAACGAGCTCGCCTGCTTCGCCGGGAAACTGGCGGCGCAGATAAGGCTCGAGCTTGACGAGGTTAAGCTCTTCGCCGGGTCGAATGGGCGCGGGGTGGTCGAGCAAGTTGCTCACGATAAAAAGCCTCCTCAGCGGTAGGTCAACGTCGCGGCATCGTCAATGTGCGCGTGACAATTGAAACTACTGAGCGTAAACCGCTCCCCGGAATAAATAAATTCGCTCCAGGATGAATTTCGCGACATCCAGCTCACATTTAATGTACTCTCCGCGGAAAGCTGCAGGGCGCGCTGCATGGCTACCGCGATGGGACCTCCGGAAGTCACAATCGCAACACGTTCGCCCCGACCGCCGGCCGAAAGAAACCTTGTGAGGCCGGAATTCACTCTGGAGCAAAACTCCAACCAGGTCTCCACACCTGGCGGGCAAATTGTCCCACGCACCCATTTGCCGATCACCGCCTCGAACAACTTTGAAAAAGTGGCCCGCCGCTCGGCCGAGCCCGATGAAGACTCGAATGCGGAGTGAAAATCACGGATGCTTTGGTCTGTTGTGAGCAATCCGGGCAGGCTCTTTTCAAGGACTGCTTCTCCCTGATATTCGTCAAACTCAGGCAGCACTAGAGACTCGGGAAATGGGACGCCGGCTTTCCGGCAAGCATCGCTCGCGATGGAAAGGGTGTCTCTCTGCCGGACGCGAGGGCCTGTGCACGCGCGGTCAAACACGATTTTGTGGCGCACCCAATATTCGCCGAGCAGGTGGGTCTGCGCTTCTCCAAGTTTGGAAAGCTTGTCGTAGTTCGGCTCAAGAAACGAAGCCTGTGCATGACGGACGAGAAGGACAACGCTCATTTCCGATTGGTCCCCTGATCATCGTCGTAAAGCAGGATGCTGTACAGTGGTCTGCCGTCACTCGGAGCGCTAAGCAGTTGCACCCTGCTCCCTGCCGAACTCGGCGAACGTCTTTCCCTGTTCAGCAAGTTGCTTCAACAGGGGAGCGGGCTGCCAGATTTCACCGTGCTGACGGTGGAATTCCGAGATTCGGTCGTAGACCTCTTTGAGGCCGACTGCGTCCGCATACCACATCGGACCGCCGCGATGAGCCGGGAAGCCATAGCCGTTGATATAGATAATGTCGATGTCTGAAGCGCGCAGCGCGATGCCTTCCTCTAAAATGTGTGCCCCTTCGTTCACTAAAGCGTATAAGCAGCGGTCCGTGATTTCCGTCGCGGAGATTTGCCGCTGAGCAATACCCGCTTCCTTAACCCACTTGCGAATGAGTTCGTCGACGGCCGGATCCGGCAAGGCACGCCGTTGGTCGTCATATTTGTACCAGCCCGCGCGGGTTTTCTGGCCGTAACGGCCAAGTTCGCAAAGGCGATCTTCAACGAACGGCTGCCGGATGCCGGGCATTTCCAGGTGGCGATATTCCTTGCGAATGCGCCAGCCAACATCGAGCCCGGCGAGGTCACCAGTGGTGAGCGGTCCCATGGCCATACCGAAATCGAAAAGGGCCTGATCCACCGCTTCGATGCCCGCGCCTTCTTCAACGAGGAACTGCGCTTCGCGTCGATAGGGGCCAAACATGCGATTGCCGACAAAACCCCGGCAGTTGCCAACGAGCACGCCGACCTTGCCGAGCGTTTTCGAAAGCTGCATGCATGTGGCGACCACTTCCTTGGAAGAAACTTTTCCGCGGACGATTTCGAGCAGCCGCATGACATTGGCAGGGCTGAAGAAATGCGTGCCGATGACGGATTCAGGTCGGGATGTAGCGGATGCGATCTCATCGATACTTAAAGTAGAGGTATTGCTCGCAAGGATGGCGCCCGGTTTACACACGCGATCCAATTCCTTGAACACTTCCTTCTTAAGAGCCACGCCTTCGAAAACTGCTTCGATCACCATATCTACGTTGGAGAAACTATCGTAGGCGAGTGTGGGAGTGATGCGTTTCATGCGCTCCTCGGCAACCCGCTGCGAAAAACGGCCACGCTTCACGGAATTCGCGTAGTTCGACTGGATCGTGGCGAGTCCACGATCGAGGGCGGCCTGGTCCACTTCTTTCAAGAGCACGGGAATGCCTGCGTTGGCGAACACCATGGCGATTCCGCCGCCCATGGTTCCGGCGCCAACAACGGCCGCGGAATGAATCGGTATAGCGTTCGTCTGTTTGGGAATGTCGGGAATCTTGGCGGCTTCCCGTTCGCCGAAAAAAACATGGATGAGCGATTTGGATTGCTCAGAGAAGAGGCACTCGATAAAAAGTTCCTGCTCAAACTTGCAGCCCTCTTCGAACGGCATTTTCGTGGCTGCCTCCACGGCATCGATGGCCTTGGCCGGGGCCAACAAGCCCCTCTGTTTTTTGCCAGCGGCTTCGCGAGCGGCGGAAAAGATCGATGCGTTTTCCGCGGCGGTTCCTAGTTTTTCGTTGCGCTCGCGCGTCTTGGGTGCTGGCTTGCCGGCTACCTCGCGGGCAAACGCAAGCGCTCCAGCAAGAAGATCTCCTTCGATGATGCGATCGACAATGCCCAGTTTCAGCGCTTCTTCGGCATTGACTGGATTGCCGCTCACGCACATCTCGACGGCTTTCGCAACGCCCGCGAGCCTGGGAAGGCGCTGCGTGCCCGCGGCGCCGGGGATCAGCCCGAGCTTCACTTCGGGTTGCCCGAATTGCGCGGTAGCAACGGCGACGCGATAGTGCCCGGCCATCGCCAGCTCCATCCCGCCGCCAAAAGCGGTTCCATGAATAGCAACAATCACCGGCTTGGCGCTGTCTTCGATTTTCAGAAGCAGTGGAAGCAGTCCTGCGCCGCGCGGCTTGCCCGATGTCATCTTGCCGAACTCTTTTATATCCGCACCTGCGACAAAAGTGCGGCCGCCGCCGATCAAGACGGCCGCTTTGACGCTGCCGTCCTTGGCAATTTGATCCAGCGCCTCTGCAATACCTTCAGGGACGCCGGAACTTAGAGCGTTGACCGGAGGATTATTGATGGTGATAACAGCGATACCGTTCTCGGTTTTGAGTTGCACCAGATCATTCATAAGAGGCCCTTTTCTTCAGTGATTCTAAACGCTCTTCGCGGAGACCCTGCCGGAATCGATCACCATCGAGGCGATGCGCTCGCGATGAAAGGTCGCGTCTCCAAATGCCGTCTCTGACGCCTTCGCGCGGCGGTAGTACAGGTGAAGATCGTTCTCCCAAGTGAAGCCCATGCCGCCGTGAATCTGTATGCCGCGATTGCCGACATTCCGGGCGGCGTCGCTGCAGTACATCTTGGCGATGGAAACGGCAACCGGCGCGTCCGGCGAATCTTCCTCAAGCGCCCAACCGGCGTAATACACCGCCGAACGGGAGCTTTCGGTCTCCAAATACATATCCGCACACTGATGCTGGACGGCTTGAAAAATTCCAATGGGTTTCCCAAACTGTTTTCGAGTCTTGGCATATTCGACCGTCATATCGAGGGTCCGCTGCATGCCGCCGACCAATTCGGCAGCTAGAGCGGCGGTGGCGATGTCAAAGGCTCGCGGCAAATTTGAAAGGGAGCCGAGTTCTTCCGCGGGAGTATTGCTGAATTCAACCGCGTAAAGCTTGCGCGTAAGGTCCATTCCCGACATTGGAGTTATCTTCAGGCCGCGAGCCTTGGAGTCCACCACGAAGACTCCGTTGCCCGTAACAACGATAAGGAAATCGGCGACGGCGGCATCAGATACGAAGAGCTTTTCCCCCGTGAGGTTCCCGTTGGTGGCACTAAGCCGGACGTCCCCCAGGTTCCAGCTTGCGCCGGCTTCCAGGATGGCTACGGTCGAGCGAACTTCTCCTTTGCAAATTGGATCGAGGTATTTTTTCTTGTGCCCGGGCGTCCCAACCGCGTCCAAAACAGATCCAGCCAGAACAACCGTTGAAAAAAACGGCCCTGGCAAGAGCGCCCGCCCCGCCTCTTCCATCAATAGCATGAGTTCGACTTTACCGAGACCCACTCCGCCGTACACTTCCGGAAAAATAATGCCGGTATACCCCTGCTCGGTGAGTTTCGACCAGAGTGTGGCGTCGTAAGCCGTATCCGTTTCCATCAAGCGCCGCATTTCGGCGCTAGGGCATTCCCCCGCGAAAAATTGCCGGGCGGAGTTTTTCAGGAATTCCTGGCTCTCGGTCAATCCAAATTGCATGGCATATCCCCTTAATAGCTTCTGGGCAGCCCCAGAACGAAATGCCCGATAATGTTGCGCTGCACTTCGGAAGTCCCGGCTTCGATAGTATTTCCCCGCGTCCGCAAATACGCGTACGACCATAGCCCTTTATCGATTGCATGCGGATCGCCCGAGAGCAGCTGGCCGTACGGCCCAAGAATTTCCTGCGCGATCTGTTGCAGGCGCTGGTTGAGCTCGCTCCAAAATATTTTCTGGATGGAACCCTCCGGGCCCGGAACGCCTGTGGCCGTGATGCGGCTGAAGGCGCGCATCTGGTTGAAGCGCATAATCTCAATTTCCGCGCTGCATTGGGCGAGCTTCTGGCGGATGACGGGGTCTTCGGCAGCGGGCCGGCCGTTGCGCTGGGTGGTCCACGAGAGCTCGATCAGGCGCGTAATGAAACGCTTGAAGATGAGGTGCAGGCGGGCCCCGTACGAGCCGCGCTCATACATCAGCGTGCTCATCGCCACATTCCATCCGTCGTTTAGTTTGCCGAGGATATTCTCGACCGGGACGCGCACGTCACGAAAGAAGAGTTCACTGAATTCGGATTCGCCGGTCATTTGACGCAGGGGGCGAACTTCAACCCCGGGCGATTTCATGTTCACGAGGAGAACGGTCAATCCCTTGTGCTTTGCAGCGGCAGGATCGGTGCGGACGACAAGTTCACAGCAGTGGGCAAGCGAGCCATAGCTGGTCCAGACCTTTTGACCGTTCACGATGTAGTGATCGCCGTCGAGCCGCGCTTCCGTCTGCAGACCCGCGAGATCGGAGCCGGCGTTGGGCTCTGAGAAGCCCTGGCACCAAATCTCTTCGGCGCTCAGGATTTTTGGAATGTAGCGCTTCTTTTGCGCTTCGGTTCCACAGGCGATGATGGTTGGTCCAATGAGACCCAAGCCAAGCGAGTTGGCCATGGGCGGCGCTTCGACGCGCGCCATTTCCTCCCAAAACAGAGCTTGTTGCATCAGCGTGGCGCTTCGGCCGCCGTATTCTTTGGGCCAGGAAACCGCCGCCCAGTGGCCATCCTGGAGCTTCCGTTGCCAAGCGCGCAGGTAGGTAAACGACTCCTCAAGCGGTTTTTCGCGCCACTCGTTCCAATCCTTTGGCACGTTGGAAGCGAGCCACGCGCGGAGTTCGTCGCGGAATGCCAACTCCTCGGTGGTTAGGTTTAAGTCCATGAAGAAGGCTCCTTCGCATCAATGAAACGGAACTCAAACGGAACGATTTTCGCAGCAGAAAAACGGGTCAGGTACCGCTCTTTCGCGCAACAAAATCCGGGCGAATCGTATCCGCGCCTTGCCAGTACTTTTTGCGGAGATCCTTTTTCAGGATTTTTCCGGTGGCGGTTTTGGGCAAACTGGTGACGAATTCAAAAGACCTCGGGCACTTGTAGTGTGCCAGGCGCGAACGGCAGAATTTGATAAGTTCAGCTTCGGTCGCGCAGGCATTCGGCTTTAAGACCACCAGGGCTTTGGGGACCTCGCCCCACTTTTCGTCGGGGACGGGAATCACACCGGCCTCAAGGACCGCGGGATGGGCGAGGATGGCCTTCTCAAGTTCCAGCGAGGAGATGTTCTCTCCTCCGCTAACGATAATGTCTTTTTTGCGATCGACCACAAGAAGATAGCCGTCTTCGCTGACCGTGGCCATGTCTCCCGTGTGGAACCAACCGCCACGCAATGCTTCGGCGGAAGCTTCCGGCTGTCGCCAATAGCCCTCCATTACGCCGTCGCCCCGGGCAATAATCTCGCCGATGCTCAGGCCGTCGCGCGGCACATCGTTGCCGTTTGCGTCCACCACGCGCAGCTCAACGCCGGGAATTGCATAACCGGTCATCGCTTGCCCCGCGAAGCGCTGTTCTCCCTGCCATCCAAGCTCAGGCTTGACCGGGGAAAGGGAGAGTGCTGGGGAGGTTTCGGTCAGGCCGTAGCCGGAATAGCATTCACAACCGAGTTTTTGTTCTACTTCGCGAATGAGAGTTGGAGAAGACGCGGCACCGCCGATGACGATCCGGCGCAGGCTGCTCAAGTTGTACTTGGGGCGCTCCGGGCAATTCACCAGCGCCGTGGCCATGATGGGAACGAGGCTGAGGGAATGAACGCCTTCCTTTTCAATAAGCCGAAAGACTTCCGTCGTCTCGAAGCGCTGCATCATCACATGCTTGCCGCCAAGCAAGGTGAGGAAATGCGCCACACCCCAGCCATTCGCGTGGAAAAGAGGAATGGTGTGCAGCTCCACCGCGCCGCTTTCGATATGGAATCCCAGGCAAACGTGAACGGCGTGGAGATAGATGTTTCTGTGGGTGAGCATCACGCCTTTCGGGTTGGCGCTGGTCCCGCTGGTATAAAACAGTTCGGCCAAAGCGTTTTCGTCGACAGCCGCGATGTCGGCGCGATGCGGCGCCGCGTCCCTTAGAAGGTCTTCGTAACTACGTGGAGAGAGCCAGGCCACCTCCGGGGTACCTTCTAACTGGCAGATTGTCCTTACGGAAGGAATATCTTTGCGAAACGATTCGACCAATCCAAGAAACTGTTTTTCAACGAAGAGAATTGCTGCGCCGGCATCGTTCAAAATGTAAGCAAGCTCAGTCGGGGCAAGGCGGATGTTCAATGGCAGAAGAACTGCGCCGGCTTCCAGAACTCCGTAATACGCCTCGAGCAAGCGGTGGCAATTGGTACTAAGGAAAGCCACGCGGTCGCCGGGCTGGATGCCTGCTTGCCGCAGTGCTCCTGCAAGACGCCGCACGCGGTCGGCAAATTCAGCGTATGTAAATCTGTGCTGATTGCAAACCACCGCGGTTCTGCCCGGGAATTGTTGCTCCGCGTAACGAAGGAACCGCAATGGAGTAAGAGGGATGTTCATGGCGGACCTCGCCTGGATCAGGCGGATTGGCCTCCGTCGACCACAAGGATGTTTCCGTTCACAAAATTCGAGGCATCGGAGGCCAGAAAGACGGCGGCACCCTTAAGATCATCCGGCCCGCCAAAGCGGCCGAGAGGTATGCCCGCCAACAGCATGTCTTTGTTTCGCTCGATCACTTTTCCGGACATGTCGGTCGGAAACCAGCCGGGCGCAATGGCGTTCACCTGGATGTTGTGCATGCCCCATTTACATGCCAGATCTTTCGTGAAGATGATCACGCCCCCCTTGCTGGCGCTATAACCGATTGCAGAGAAGCTCGGCGGCGAACCACGCAGGCCGGCGACGGAAGCGATGTTGATGATCTTTCCGCGACGCTGGGCAATCATGACCTTGCCCACTGCCTGCGAAAAAAGAAACGTGCCGGTCAAGTTAGTTTCGATGACTTTATTCCACTGCTCGATGGTCATCGCCTCGACAGGTGCGCCCCAGGAAGTGCCCGCATTGTTGATCAGGATGTCGATACGCCCAAATCGCTTGACCGTGGCGTCGGCCACACCTTGAATGCTGGCGGGGTCTTTCACATCACAGCCGAGCGCGAGAACTTCGACGCCGAGTTCTTGCAGCTCCTCGGCCGCTTGCTGGCAGCGCTCTTTCTTTCGCGCGCAAAGAACCAGCTTCGCGCCCATTTCCGCCAAGCCCTCGGCCATCTGGCGTCCGAGCCCAATGGATCCCCCGGTAACAATCGCTACGCGTCCTGAAAGCTCAAAGAGGTTCTTGACGTTCACCGGGGAATCCTCGACTGGGTTGCCGCAAAGTCTCTCAATCGTTGTCTCTATCCTTGTCGTCGGCATCAAACGGCCGTAGATACTGGGCAGGCTCGAATTTTAGGAATGCCGGGGCCACGGGCACAAGGATGCCGGCGGGATTGGGGAAAATATTGAAGCTGGGGCCGAGCCCCTCCGCGTTGTTGTTGAGATCCGTCACATCGAGTGGGCCCCATCTCCCCGTATCCAGCCGGCTGAGAAGCGCTTGCACCGCAGCGATGGTTTCCGCTGGCGTAAAGGCGCAATGGCCGGCGCGGGCCACGAAAGTCTGGCGCAAGAACCGCTCATTGCCCTCTTCACGAACAACTTGCCGGTAGGCCCTTTCATTTTGCACCACCACCAATCCGTCCCCAGTGGTGTGGAGCGTAAGAACCGGGATATGAATCTCGCCGTTGTAGGTGATGTTCTCCTCCAAATAAGCGGCGGCATGCGGGTCGGCGCTGATACGGGCGGTTTCATTCAGCATCTTAAGGTCGGCGTCGAGATCCAGCCCGGCCTGCGCATAAAGCGCGCGGACCTCGGTGGCATCCGCGGAATGCTCAAGCTGGCGGCGGTAATCCACGCCCGTATTCCAGGAAGGGTTGCCCTGTGCGCGGAATTCAAGTTCGGCGCGAAACGCAAACGCAAAAGGAAAGTCCACATTGGCGGCCCATAGAAATTGGTTCATCTGCTGATCGGCGAAATCCGTGGGAGCAGGCTCGGGCGAAAGCGGCGTGAACCAGCCCGGTGTATCGCCAAGCGCGGCCACCAGTGACAGGCGGGCTCTGCCCTGCGGCGTCCCAGCCGCAGCCGCCAGCAGTCCCTCCGCGAATTTCAGGTTGCCGACGGGATCAGTGATGTTTACAACCTGCAGGCCGGGTGCTCCGAGCAAGGTCTTGAACGCGAAAGCCGAATCGAGCGCCGTATTCCAGGTGGCAATGCCGCCAGAAAGCACGCCGCACATCGGCAGCGCCGCGTCAAAGCGATCCGGATAACGCTGGATGAGCCCCGCGGTGATCATGCCGCCGAGGGAGTGGCCCCAGGCGATGGTGCGCTTCGGCGTTCCCACAATTTGCGAAAAGAGATCAAGAACGGCGATCTGGTCGGGCAGCGCCTGCTGGATAGCCCAGCCAGTGGTGGCGTAAGAAGAACCCGCCAGGGCAAATCCGTTCGCGAGCATGAAGAATCGCGTGGCAGGATCAGTAATAGCAAAGTCCTGGGCGGGGTTTGCAGTGCCGGGGACCACATACCCGTGGCTGTATAGGAACAGTGTCCCATTCCAGTTCGCGGGGACCTCGATCACATAAGTGGCGCCATCCGCAAGCGCCCCAATGTGCGCGACCACTCCGGGTTGCGCCGAAGCAGCCCCTGGAACGCCCAGCAGAATCGCAACGACTGTCAAAGACAACAGAAAATACTTGATGTTTTGCCGCATCATACTTCTCCCTTACCAGATTTTGGCGTGGTCGTTCGCGCGAGACGCCCACGTGTGCGATAGAACGATATCGACGAGCATTGAAAACCAATTCCATTCCCGGCCGGGACGCGCCGGAATTTGTGAACCCGCTTCAGAACGTCAGCCGCAATCCCAACTGAATTTGGCGCTTTGGAAAGGCCGAGGTGAATGCAAGCGGCGTGCTCGGCGTAATCGTCGTGAAGTTAGGCACGATGCCATGGACATTGAACGTAGTATTCCCGCCTCCACCGAGCGCTGCGGGAAGTCCGAACACAGGGCCAACCTCATTGTTCACGCTGGCGTAGTTCGTGTGGTTGGCCAGGTTAAATCCTTCCGCCGTTAACACGAGGTTCGCCTTTTCGCCCACTTTGTGCCGCCAGCTCAACCGCATGTCAAAATCGTAGTAGTCAGGGCCGAGACCGCTGTCGCGCGGAGCCCCAAAGGGACGTTCGTTGGTAATGTGATTATTTCCATTGATCGCGCCTCCGGCCAGGAGATTGAAAGGCAATCCGCTGTGGTACGTGAAAATCGGGCTGAGCTGGAATCCCGAAAGAATGGCCTGTTTCCACGGGCTGTCGAACACCCCGGCAATCACCACCTTATGCCGTTGGTCGAATTCGGAAAGACCACGATCCATAGAGAGATCGGTGGGGTCTTGCGGTCCATAGTCTGTGTTGAAGTCGGTGGAAGTGTCGAAACCTTTGCTGAAGGTATAGTTGCCAAAGAGCGTGAAGCGGTCATTGAACCGCTCTTTGACTTCCACGATTCCCGCCTCGTAGAGCGCTGAGGCCGCAGACGTGTATTGATTGTTCTGCACGATAAGCGGATTCACGAAGCAAGAAAAAGGAGCAAGAGGGTTCGCCGTAGTTGCCGCGCAGGGCAAGCCTTCGGCGCCGCCGAGCGGGTCAGTGGCTGCGGCCAGATTCCAGTTCTTGTAGGTATAGGTTCCCCCGTTGGCGAGCGGAACCGTGCTGGTCGGCGTCGTGGGCAGCAGATTTGTGTCGATGGCCACCGGAAGCCGCAGCGTGTGCGTATAGATTCCGCTGACAGAAACGGAAAGCCCTGGAATAATTTCGCGCTCAATTCCGATCGATGCCTGTTGCGAATAAGGGGGTTTATAGTTCGGCGGATTGCTGAAGAGCACCGTCAGCGGCGAAAGCTGGGAAGTCCCGGAAACCTGCAGCCCGTTCTGCACGAAGATGCCGTAGGGAGCTACCGATGCGGGCGTGATGCATGCGGTATTTGGCGCGGTCGGCGTCGTGCACTGAATCAAACCTTGATTGAATAGTCCGGTAAAAACGGCGCCGGCAGGTTGGAGGAATGGAAGTAAGCTGAAGCCGGGATCCACGTAAATGGAAATGTACCGGTTGCAGGGACTAGTGTTATTGCCGGGAATAATCGAGACGCCCGGTATGCCCACGCCGCAAGTGTTCACCGCGTTGTTTACTTGATCCGGAACCTGAGCCTTGTTGTGCTGGTTCTCCACGGTGGATTTATCCGCGTTCAGGACTCCCAAACTCAGGTCCACTTGCGGAATCTGAGCATCGATTGGCCCGTAAAAAATTCCGTAACCGCCACGAATGACCGTTTTGTGGTCTTTGAACGGGTCCCACGCGAACGATATGCGCGGAGACACGTCGCCGTAGTAAGTGTTCAAGGGCTTGAACTGGCTATCGATCTCGTACCGGACACCGTAAGTCAGTTTAAAAGTTGACGTGATGTTCCAAGCGTCCTGCAAGAAAAGGCCCGACAATGGCCGGGTGTATGCCGGATAGTCGGCATTGCCAAATCCTTGCTGGTACACCTGAGGCGCGCTTAACGAGGCTGCCTGCAACGAGTTGATGTTCGCTCCCTGGGTCGCTAGTCCGCAGGGATTCGGGTTTCCAGGCAGGAAACACAGGCTAACCGCGGCGCCGGGCAGCGGACCAAACACGAAGCGTCCGGGGAAAAACGTGTGCGATTCGGAGTGATTTCCGCGCAGAAGTACGTCACCACCGAACTTGATGGTGTGGTGGCCGCGTACGAGGGTCACATTGTCCGCAAATTCGTAGCGTCGAAGAATCGTGAAGTTAGGCAGAAAGATATTTGTCCCCAGATTATTTGCGAACCCCAGGATTTGCAGGCCGGCTTGCCCCGGCTCATTGGGGATCACGTTGAAACTGTTGTAGTCGTACTGTATGCGGAGTTCATTCCCGGCGTTGGAGTTGAACTCGTGATACCAGCTGGCTTGGGCGTTATTGTCATAGGTGTGGATCGAACTTCCCGCAGAAAAACCGGTGAGCGACTGCACATCGGGGTTTTCCTCCAGGTCATGCCCGTACCGGTAACTAAAGCTCAGCTGGTTGCTGCTGTCGATGCGATGATCGAGGCGAGCAGAAAAGAGGTACTGGCGCGTGCTGTAGTTAAACAACCCTCCGTTGGTCTCCAACTGATTGATCAGATAGCTGTTGATCGCGTTTTGTGATGTGCCCGGCGTGCCGGTAACCGGGCTCACCGTCAGCGCGTTCTGGAGCGCCCCCGCGCAGATCTGCGCGGGCAGTTCGACGATGGGCGGACTGGAGGGATTGCCGAAACACGGGACCATGGGGTTGCCAGGGAGGTTCACCAATGAGGTGACTACCGACTGTTGTGCAAACCTTGAATCAGCACTCTGGAAATTGACTGGCGCGCTCGCGGATGGTCCCTGGAATATGGAACTTTGCGTCAGCAAGGGCACTGCGTTCTCACTGTCTTGTCGAAGGCCTTCAAAGGCTCCGTATAAGAACGTTTTGTCTTTCCTGATGGGACCACCCAACGAGCCGCCAAATTGTTGCCGCGACAAGGAGTTCTTGATCGGCTGGCCTTGCTCGGTGAACGAGAACGGACCCCCTGGCTGCAGCGCCTGGCTGAACGCGAAGGGATCGCGGGCATCCATCCCATCATTCCGGAAATAGCTGAACAGCGAGCCATGCAAATCGTTTGTCCCTGATTTAGTGACGATGTTGATGGAAGCACCACTGGCACCGCCCAGGTCTGCCCCGTAATTACTGCGGTTTACCTGGAATTCCTGAACGGCATCCTGGCTCACGGTAAGCCGTACGCCCCCCGAGTCCCCCGAGGCTTCACCGCCATCGACGGTAATGCTGTTTCCCCGCCCATTGCTGCCGTAAAACGAGAGTCCACTTTGCGGAGTCTGCTTCACTCGAAAGTCCTGGTCGTCCGCAAGCCGCGTGGAATCCGACACGCCGGGCAGCAAGAGCGTAAACGTGAGGTAGTCGCGGCGATCGATGGGAAGATCCACGATGTAGTTTTGCGTCAACGTATTGGCCTGGCTGGCTCTTTGCGTCTCCACCAGCGGCAGCTCAGTCGTCACCACGATTTGCGCTGTGCCTGCCGCCACCCGCAGGTGAAAGTCCAGTACCAAGGTCTGTCCAACGTTGAGCACCACATTTTTGTGAGTCTCCGTCTGAAAACCGGCTGCCTGCAGGGTCACTGTGTAAACGGACGGCGGCAGCCCCGCCACCTCATAAAGGCCGTCGCTTTCCGTCACTACGTTTCGGCTGATTCCTTTTTCGGGATCAGTCACTTCCACCGTGGCTTTCGGAACTGTTCCCCCCGCGGCATCCGTCACCGTGCCCCGAATTTCTCCCGAAGTTCCAGTACCCTGCGCATGCGCCCCAGGATTAACGGAAAATAACCAAGCTAACGACGCGATAGCACAAGCGAGCAAGGTTGACCTCATAGATCCTCCCTGTATATCGAACGCATCCCCGAATCTTTTCGAAACTAGCCCATTTATGCTCTGCTCTCCGCAGTCCCCGTGCCGCTGAAATGGTCTTGAGGGTTGTAGCCAAACCCAACGCCTGTATATCCCCACTTATCCATTCGTATTTAAGGTGTTGCGGCAGACCCCACGTCAGCATTCAGGAACTTAACGGACTCAATCCCCCTCGACGGTTGCATCGAAAATTATGATAGTGGGTATCACATTATATTTACTAACGTCAAGACGATTTAACAATCCAAACACCCAATGCGGGGGAGGAAGGAAACCGCTGGATTTCGCCGCGAATACTTCGAGGCTAGCTTTTCGGCCGGGGAATCGATTAGCGAGGAACCAACACCAATCGGCCGCGGACTTTACCTTGCCGGACTTGTTCGAGGGCTTCGTTGACCTGCGCTAGCGGCCGCGTCGCGACCTCGCAACGGACCTTTCCTTCGGCAGCCATGGCTAGTACTTCGCGCATATCCTGTCGCGTTCCGACGGAGGAGGCCTGGATGTGCACCTCGGATGCCGCCATCTGGATGGGCTGAAAGCAAATGGACTCCGAAGGCAGGCCGACAACCAGGAGAATTCCACCGGGCCTTACAGAAGGAAAGGCCATATCGTAAGCGGCCTTGGCCGCAGAAGTCACCAGTGCGGCATGGACGCCGCCGGCGCGGCGCAGTTCCTTGACCACATTTACGTTTGCCGCATTGAGGGTTACCGCAGCTCCCAATCCCTTGGCATGTTCGAGTTTTTCATCGGACACATCAATGGCGCTAACGCTTGCTCCCAGTCCCTGCCCGACTTGTACGGCCAGGTGGCCCAGGCCACCGACGCCGAAGACTGCCAGCCGTTGGCCTGGGCGGATTCCGGCGTGTTTCAGAGCGCGATAGACGGTGACGCCCGCGCAGAAGAGTGGCGCGGCGTCGACACTGGAAAGTCCGTCCGGAATCTTCAGGGCGTGGCTCGCGGGAGCCTTGACGAATTCGGCGTAGCCGCCGTCCACCGTTACGCCGGTGATTTGTTGTTTCGTACAGCGATTTTCATTTCCTTCACGGCAGAACTCACATTCCCCACAGGTCCAATGGACCCAAGGAACGCCAACGCGGTCTCCAATTTCCAACTGATTGACGGCCGCGCCTTTTTCAACAACGCGACCCGCGATCTCATGCCCGAGGATCAAAGGTTTCTTGGTGATCGGAACGATTTGCGGCCAATCGCCACTGGCAACGTGTAAATCCGAATGGCACACACCGCAGGCCTGCACCTCGATGAGCACTTCATGTGCGTCGGGCAGGGGCCGAGCAATCTCTTCAATATTCAGTGGCTCTTTGAATTCGTGCAGGATGGCGGCCTTCATTGCGTCCACCTCGAAAAAGCAGGGTGCCCAACTTAGTTCCCAGCGTATGAATTGAAGAGCTCAGCGCCCTTCGTGAGAGCATTTCCGGCTAGGGTTTTGCCCCACGCAAGAAGAATTCAACCGCATTTCTTACCCGTTCGGTGAGTTTGTGAGGCCCGGTTAGATCAACAGCCCACTGACGCACAACGGTATTGAAAAGTCCTTCCATGAATTCGGCAAGGTGAACGACTGGGAAATCACAAGAGATCTCCCCGTTCTTTTGTCCTTCGGCGATGATTTCACGCAGCAGGCTGACGGTTGCCGCTTCCGCCCCTCGCAATTCTGGCGAGCGCACCGGGTCCATCGCACCCGCCAGAATCACGGCCTGCCAGAGCGGTCGTCCAACTTCGGTCACGTTTCCCAGAGTTTCGTAAAATCGGCGCAAGCGTTGTTCCGTCGTGGCCTTGACAGAGAGCTCAGCCTTCAGGCTTTCGGCCTGGCGGGCAAACGCACGGCGACCCACTTCGCGCAATACCGCGTCTTTGCTGGGGAAATAACGGAAAAACGTGGGTTGGCTGATTTCCAGGGCATGCACGATGTCGTCGATGCGGGTGTTCTCGTAGCCACGCTGCCGAAAAAGGTGCAATGCTGTTTCGACGATCTGCTGACGAAGGCGCGCTTTCTTACGTTCGCGAAGCCCTGATGTTGGTTCGCTTCCGGAGGTAGGATGGCTACGCCGTTTCTTCGTGCCCGCGGCGTCGTTGACCCTCCGAGGTGCTGTCGGCCGTCTCCCAGGAGTCTTTGCGCGGCCCACGATATGTTTCCTCCGGAAGAACGCGCAGCCTCATGGCGCGGCCAATATTTCGATAGTCGCACTAACATTATAGTGACTAATGCGAAGTTGCAAGTCTCGTTGTATGGATTGCCGACGAATCTGGCGTTTGGACCGGGGCCCTCTGTGACACCCGAGTGTTTGTGACTTTGGTGCAAAATCCACCATCATTTAGGTAGTTTTACGAGGGCTAGATTGGCGGCGCCGACATATGGCCATGAGCACAGAAGCGGAACTAGAGCGTCGAAACGAGCGGCTTGTCCCCCTCTCGGCCAGAATTTCCTGCGTGCTTTCCGTCCAAAAATGAAAAAATTACCCGGTGCCCCTTCCCATCGCGCTGTTTTTCCAGTAAAACCAGGTGTGTCTCCGATCGCGGCAAGTGCATCTAATTTGTGCGCGGATGACTCGCGGGATTCCACGAAGGAAGTATGACGAGAAATGACCGTGGGAAGCACGAGAAATATTTTGGTATTGCGCCCCGGGCCTTTGGTCTTTACTGGCTTGGTTGTCCTTATTTGCGGATTTCCCTGCAGGTCGCAGCAGATCCCCGCCGCCGGCACCGCGAACTCCGTTTTCTCTGACCCTCGAATCGCGGGGGCAATCCCCGTGGCATCTCCGGCCGAGCAGCAGCAAGCTGGCACCATCACCGGGACAGTTGTGGATCAAACCGGGGCACGGATTACCGGAGCCTCTGTGAAGCTTGTGCGTGAAGGCGAATCCTCTGGCGTAGAGGTTCTCACCGACGAAACCGGGCAATTCTTTTTCCCCAATATCGCTCCGGGGCCATTCCATCTTTCGATCGGCTCCGAAGGACTGGCTGCGCAAGTGTTCTCAGGAAATATCCATCTCGGAGAGGCCTACGTTACCCCGCTGATCCGATTGAATATCGCCACGCAGGTGACCGAGGTGCGCGTCGCGCTTTCCACGGAGCAAATTGCCGACGCCCAGGTAAAGGATCAGGAGAAGCAGCGTGTGTTCGGCTTCATTCCAAATTTTTACGTCAGCTACGTTCCCGATGCGGCGCCGCTCTCTGCAAGAAATAAATTCTCCCTTGCCTGGAAGTCTGCGACCGATCCGGTGACGTTCGCCGCGGTTGGCGTCGTTGCCGGCTTCGATCAAGCGGGCGACCGCTGGGGCGCCTATGGGCAAGGCATGCGGGGCTATGCCAAGCGGTTCGGCGCTTCCTATGGCGATGTCTTTGCTGGAACGTTCATCGGCAGCGCTATCCTGCCTACTGTGCTGAAGCAGGATCCGCGTTACTTCTATAAGGGGAGAGGTTCGAAGAAATCGCGGCTTTTCTATGCGCTGGCCAACTCAGTGATCTGCAAGGGAGACAACGGGCACTGGCAGCCGAACTACTCAAGCATCGCGGGAAATCTTGCCGCGGGCGGAATTTCGAACCTCTACTACCCTGCGAACGATCGCAATGGAATCGGAACAGTGGCCGGAACCGCGCTTATCCGTCTGGGAGAAACGGCGGTCGCCAATATTTTCCAGGAGTTCTTTTCCCCGAAGGTGACACGCAATATGCCGAGCGGCGGCCCAGGCCAACCCTGAGGCGCATCCCGGGACAAAGCGCTTTCACCCCGACCATTAGTCTTCGAAACTTCCCGTAACGCCCTGAAAGCCATTCAATGCCTGTTTGTAGAGCCACTTCATGACGCGAGTTGCGTCGTAGCAATAGGCGACGTTGTAGCCGAGCGTTGAGAAGCAGTGTGGCTCGCAGCCCTGTTTCATTTCTGCAAGTTGCTTTAAGTCGAATTTCTGGTTTTCAACCGTGCCCCAATCGTAGGTCGCGTTGTACATGGGGAAGCACGGCGCCAGCGTCCCATCGGTCCGAACGATCAACCAGTTCTGCCCGGCGCGGCAGCCCCAGTGTTCGCCCACGCCGCGCATGAAGCCCTTCATGTTCTGCAGCCGCGCAACGGAGTCCACCATTTTGTATCCCTGGCGCTGCTTGTCGATCAGCCAGTCCAGCAGGTCGTCCACCATCGGAAAATCCTGCGGGCGGATGTAGGTGTCGTTTTCATGAAGATGCTTGAAGTGGGATTGCTCCATCATCGGCGCTTCGTTGATGTGAAACGTGATTGAAATCCCGTTGTCGTGGGCGATCTCCACCAGTTGTTTCACGTCGTCGATGTTGGTGCGGCAAATGTTGGTGTTGAAGAAGACCGTGTAGCCGTAGCGATATTGCCGGCGCACGAGATAATCGAAGTTTGAACGCACATGCTCCAGCGCTTTCGGCAGGCCGGGTTTTTCCTTGATCGCATCCACGGCGAAATTGATGGTGGCGATTCCCGCGTCGGCCAGGCGATCGGTAACTTCGGGCCGCAGCAGGCGCGCATTCGTCGCCAGATATACCCAGAAATCCTTTTTCGCCGCGTAGTACAGCGCTTTGTGAACAAAATCGGGCCGCAGCAACGGCTCTCCCCCCGTAGGCGCCAGAACCCGGCACGGCGTCGATTCCAGCCAGTCAATTGCGCGCCGCGCCGTTTCTTCCGTCATGCCCTTCACGCGGTTGTCGTAGGACCAGCAGTAGTGGCAGTCCAGATTGCATTTCCACTCGGTGAAGAGGTAAGCGATGATCGGCTGGAAATCCCCCGGCAGAACGCGAGATTTGATGTATGGCACCATCCAGCCTCGCATCGTTTGCAGAATGCGCGAAACCGGCCATTGCCGCTTTCCGGTAGTCAATACGTGATCGTGCGCCGCGATGTCCGCCGCATCCAGTTCGTGCAACAACTCAGGATGTTGGGGAAAGACTGCGTCGGGAAGACCGCCGGCCCCCTTGGAAGAGTTGGGCGATGGCCGCTGCCCGGGTTGCTGCAGGAGATTGTGCAGGGGAACATCGAGACGAAAAGACTGAGTAGGAACTGTCGGGAGCGGTTGTTCCAGTGTCGACATTAATCCAACCTCTTCTCTGCCTAAAATGCCAGGGTTGGGCTAGGTCAGCTCACAATCGAATACATCAAAACTGACTTGATCCGTTCAGCGCCGCGCAATGCCCCTTCAGAGACGCTGACCGTATACCGGTGGTCCTGGCAACAAAAACTTGGATAACCGGAATTGCCCCGGGGATACATCGACGAGACAAAAATTCTGAATTTTTGCTAAAAAATCCTTTAACCAATCCGACTAGCCGCCGCATCTAAGGACAAATGGGCACCCGGAGCGGAACAGATCGTTCGGTTTTTCAGTAAGATATGGTCCCAGGACCGGCCGGTCGATAATCATGCGTCACCGGGCTAAGAACTCCCTTGGGTTGAGGGTGCCGTGGAATGGGCTCAGTTTAAATCCTGGTTGAAATTAACGCTGCCCGCCCTAGGCGGTTTCGGACTCTTGCTATCCGCTTTTATTGATTCTTCCTTCGTTCCGCTTCCCCTGGTTACCGATCTGTTGCTGATGGAGTTGTCCAGCCGTCACCCGTTGCGCATGCCGTACTATGCCACGATGGCCGCTGTTGGCTCGCTGGCAGGATGCATCTGGATTTATTGGATCGCTCGAAAGGGCGGGCACGCCTACTACCGCAAAACGCAGGGCCATCCACCCGGCAAGATCCGAAAGTACATCCAGGACTATCCGATGGCGGCGGTCTTTCTTCCCGCGGTGGCTCCGTTTCCGGTGCCGTTTAAACCGTTTGTGATTGCCCAGGGCGTTTTCCAGGTGCCCTTTGGAACTTTTATAGTTGGCACCCTGCTGGGGCGCGGCGCTCTTTTTTTCCTCGAAGCGTTTCTGGGAGCGCGTTATGGCACGGCGGCGAAACAACTTCTTGTGGAACAGAAATGGGCTTCGATCGCACTGGCGTTTGGGCTGGTGCTGGTTTTCTTTCTGATTCGCCGGTTGCTCGCTTTTCGCAAAACTGAATATTCTCAAACCGATTGAAGCTCACGGACTCGCCGCTCCAGTTCGCGCGTAATCTCGTCCGCGTCCTGTCCGTCGCCAAAACGCACTGACGGGCCAATCGTTGCCCGTACATGGCCGGGCCGCGTGAGAATTTGGTGTTTCTGTTTCAGGTCAAATAGCCCATGCAGGAAGATCGGCACAACCGGGATATTCAACTGTTTTGCCAGCAAGCCGATGCCCGAACGAAAAGGCGACATCTTCCCGTCGTCGGTGGTTTTACCTTCCGGAAAAACCAGGACGTTCCAGCCGCGGTCGGTAAGATCGCCGGCGAAGGCGAAGCTCCGCAGAAATCCGGACTGCCGTGGCAGTGGAAAAACATTGAAGAGACTCACGGCGAGAAAATACCTCAGGCGTTCCATGAATCGTTCGAAGAGATTCAGACTGGCGGACGGGCGGCGCATCCGCGCGAGCCTTTCGCCGCCCATCGCGGTGGCCAGGCGATTTCGAAAACGAGCGGGCAGTGCCGGAAGAATCCAGGCGATATCGAGATAGGTGACGTGGTTGGAAACCACGAGGACCGGCCCCTGAAGACCGCGTAGATTCTCTCGCCCGCGAATCCGGGGAGCAGCCAGCAAATACGTTGCGGGCCATGCGAGGGCATAGTAAATCGCAAGCCGAAAACTCGTGACGGGCCAATTTTGCGGCCAGCTTGGATAAACGTGTTGTACCGGAGAGGATGAGCCGCGGGAGAGCAGCGTCTCCAGTTGCGCAACCGTGGTCACGTCCTGAAACTGGGTTTCATTCAGGTCCACTTGGTGCCGCTCTTCGAGGGCGCTCATCAATTCCACCCGATCGAGCGAAGTGAGGTGCAAATCGGTTTCGAGATTGGCATCACGCACGCCTGGTTGAGCGGGGCGCCCGGTGATGCGCGCGATCATCCCGGCAAGCGAATCCGCCGTGTGCGCAGTCTCCCCAGCGCCGCTTTTCGCTTTCTGGACTACTTCACGGATCCGGGGAACAACCGGCTTTTGCGTCGGAGTCCGCGGAAAATCCGGCTCCGGCCAGACAAACGAGTGCCGCATTTTCTGATACTCGGCAAGCGAGCGATTGGCGGCTTCAATGACACTGGCCGCATTTCCGTCCGATCCGTTCAGCAAGAGTACAGCGCATGGTTCGGCGTTGCCGTCCCGCTCGAGTCCGATAACCACGCAATCGCGAATCCCGGGCTGCGCCCGCAGCGCTTTCTCCAGATCCTCCGGATAAATATTCATGCCAGCTGGAGTGACGATCACATTCTTGCGGCGGCCCTTGAAATACAGCAGGCCGGTTTCGTCCTTCTCTGCGATGTCACCCGTCCGGAACCAGCCGTCGGCTTCTGCGACGGACAGTGTCTGACCGTTCTGCCGGTAGGAGGTCGCGACATTTTCTCCGCGAACCAGAATTTCGCCGTTTTCGTCGACACGCACTTCCAGGCCCGGAAACACTTTCCCGATCGAGCCCTGCGCGGAGCGGAACGGGTGATTCAGGCTTATAAGCGAAGTGGTTTCGGTCATCCCGTACCCCTGGATCACGGCGTAGCCTAGTCGATTCCAGAACGTTTCGGCATGTTTCGGAAGCGCCGCGCCCCCGGAAATAAAGGCCCAGAATTTCCAGCCGAGCCGCGAATGGATTTTGCGAAAGGTCCACCAGCGCCGCAAAAAATGCAGTTTCTCAGCCAGCGCGAATTTGTTTCGAAACTGCTCCATCTTTCCTTCCCGTTCCTCCAGACGCTCGACCTCCCGCTGAAGGGACTCGATGAAGCGCGGAACCGCCACTACGACCGAAACGCGCTCGCGCCGGATCGTATCCATAAATTCGGCGGGCCGTAGCGAATCGAGAAAGACAACGGTGCCAGCCAGCAACGGAGGAATGAACACACCGAGCATCTGGCCAAATACGTGGCTAAGCGGAAGCAGGTTCAAAAAACGGAGCGGGTGAAACAGTTTTTCGTAGCGAAGATATTTCTGGATTTCAGACTGCAGCGGTTCGATGTTCGCCAGGACATTTCCGTGCGTGATCACCACTCCGCGAGGCTCGGCCGTGGTGCCCGAGGTAAAAATGATTTCCAGGGTGTCTTGGCGCGAAAGCGACGGTGAGGGGTAAGGCGAAGAATCGTTTCGCGCAATTGTGGTGAGAAGCGACTCCAGCGTGATCGAGGGAACTTTCCAGCTCTCCTTCTGCCCGCTCGCATGAAAAACGAGCTTCGCATTCACCTCCTGCGCCACGCGGCCCGCAAATTCTGGCGATGAGGCATGGTCGATCGGGACAACGACAACACCGCGAAGGAGGCACGCCAGAAATACGGTGATCCATTGCGCGGAGTTTTCGCCCCACAACAAAACGGCGTCACCCCTTGCTATCCTCCGGACCTCCAGTTCACGTGCGAGGCGATTTGCCCCTTCGCCGATCTGCGCGTAGGTCCAGCTTTCCATGCGATAACCGCGCCGCTGTCGAACGGCAATTTCGCCGCCGAGCGCCGCATAATTTCTCGCAAAAGTTAGAAGTGACTCCACGAGCTCTCCAAACATCTATTTTGGCAGAAGTTAGGGAGACCCGCGCACCCCGGCGGCTCCGGAAGTTTGATAGGCTTTTGTTGCCGTGGGATACACACAAAAAGTCGTCATGATTGGCGCGGGAATCTCCGGACTGGCCTGCGCGTATCGCCTGAAGCAATTGGGAATCCCGTGCCTCGTCCTTGAAGCGCGGGACCGCCCCGGCGGCGTGATTGCCACGATCCGGCGAAACGGTTTTCTGTTTGAGACCGGCCCACAATGCCCACGATTTCCACAATCGGTTTGGCAGTTGGTCCGCGACGTAAATCTGGAAACCGAATTTGTAGCGGGCCACCCTGGTGCCAAGCGTTACATCCTTCGAAACGGGCGCTTGCACCGGGCGCCTTTCTCTCCGGCTGGGCTCATCGGCACCCGATTGATGGGTCTCGGCTCCAAGCTGCGAATTCTGACCGAGGTCATCGGATCTTCCCGGCCTCCGGCGAACGAAGAAACTCTGGCCGATTTCGTCCAACGCAAATTCGGCAGGGAAGTGCTCGACTATCTGGTGGACCCGTTGATTTCCACCGTATTTTTCGGCGATGCCCACAAAATGGGCATGGAAAGCGCCTTTCCTGCCCTGGTGGAATGGGAGCGAGAGCGAGGCAGCGTTGCGAGGGGCGCGCTTCGCGCACGCAATGCAAAGCGGCACGCAGCAAAAGCTGACGAATCTCCCCGGCAAGCCGGAACGATCCGCGATCACGATGCACTGCGCGTCACCGATGCGTTGCCTTCGCTGGGTTCCTTCCGCTCGGGAATGGCCGCTCTTCCGGAAAGGCTTGCTGCGGAATTACGCGAGGAAATTCGCTACGGCGCCGTGTCCGCGGGCATCGCACAATCACATGATGGAAATAACGAAACACGGCCTGCCTGGAAAATCGGCTTGGCGAATGGTGAGAATATAGTTGCCGAACATCTGATCCTCGCGATCCCTGCCTACGTTGCGGCACAACTGCTCTCAACCGCTGCTCCGCAGTTGGCCGCTCCGCTGCAGATGATTGAGTATGCGCCGATCTGCGCTGTCGGTTCCGCATACGACCGTTCCCAAGTGGCCGATCCGCTGGATGGATTCGGCTTCATGGTTCCGCGCCGGGAAGTATTCGAGACAATCTGCACGTTCTGGAATTCGTCTTTGTTTCCGCGGCGCGCTCCCGACGGCCAAGTGCTGATGACCAGCTTTGCGGGAAGGAACATGAACAAGGACGCAGCGGGATTGGACGAAGAAAAAGTTGCGCAGGTGGTGGAGGTGGAGAACGCCAAAACACTCGGCATCAAGGGGCCTCCGCTCGACCGCGAGGTCTGGAAAGATTCACGCGCGCTGCCGCAATATAATGTCGGGCACGCGCGGCGAGTGGCGGAGATTCAGAGCAACATGGAAACGGTGCCAAACCTGCAAATTATTGGCAATTTTCTGAAGGGCCGGTCCATCGGCGATTGTGTCGACATTGCATTTGCGGCAGCGCAGGATCTCCATAGCCGGATTCGGGGCGAAATCATCTAAGAAGTTGCGGAATAGTTTGAGGAGCAAGAAAGTTGATTCAGATCGTAGCTTGGATCGCCGGGTTTGCGCTGTTCGGCGCGGCAATGGGCTTGGTTTACCAGGCGTTGGGTACGAGCCGGGATAGCAAACTCCATCCGCCACCAGGCAAACTGGTGGACCTCGGGACGCATCGTCTGCACTTGCTTGAATCCGGACCTAGCGGCCCGACTGTCGTGTTCGAAGCTGGTCTCATGTCCACGATGCTCAGTTGGAGCGAACTGCATCGTGCGCTCGCCGCTTCATTTCGTGTCGTCAGCTATGACCGGGCAGGCCTTGGTTGGAGCGACTTAGGCCCCATGCCGCGAACGGCCGACCGCATCGTCGATGAACTTCACACTTTGTTGCAGCGGGCGGAAATTCCTCCCCCGTATGTTCTGGTGGGGCACTCCTTCGGCGGATTGACGATGCCGCTATTCGCCGCGCGATTCCCCGAAGAAGTTGCCGGCATGGTCCTCGTTGATCCGGTCGCGCCCGCAGAATGGAATCCACCTTCGGAGCACGACTTGAAGCAGACGCGCATCGGCGCCAAGATCTGCTGTCGCGCCGCGGTTCTTGCGCGCTTCGGACTGATTCGTTTCGTTGCTTTTCTCCTCACGACCGGAGTAAAAACAGTTGCCGCGCATCTTGTCCGCCTGATCAGCCGCGGGTCGCCCTCCGAATCGGGAACCGTTTCCAGTCCTTGGTTCGCAGCCTTGCCGGCAAGCGAAAAAGCAATGGCATCCGTATTCTGGATACAGCCAAAGTTTGCGCTGACAATCGCCAGCCAACTGGAGAATCTCCCCGCGAGTGCCGCCAGCGTCAGCCGGTTCGCGAATTTTTGCGATAAGCCTGTGGTTATTCTTTCGGCGCGCACCGCGCCCGAGCGCCGCCGTGCCGAGCACGCCGCGATTGCGGCGCGTCTGCCGCAGGGGGAACACGTGCTTGCCGGAAACAGTAATCACTGGATCATGCAGGCGGATCCTGAATTGGTAATCCGAGCGATCGAAAAGGTAGCCGGCTATTCCGAAAAAGTCATGTCTCATTCGTCGTGAGGCCGTTGGTTCCCGCGCATCGACCAGCAAAACTCTTTGAGCGGTCCGGGTTGCTGCGCGGGCGTTTTATTCGAAAAGGATCTTCGCCATCATCCCCTTGTCTTCGTGATTCAGCAGGTGGCAGTGGAACAGCGACATTCCCCGGATCACCGGGTTAGTAAAATCCATCACCACGTCTACGGTTTCACCCACCGGCACATTCACGGTGTCCAGCCACACCGGATTTTCCAACGGCTTCCCATTTGCGGCGAACGCCAGGAAATGCACCTGATGGATATGCATCGGATGCAACTCCGCCGAGCTGTTCAGTATGCGCCAGTGCTGGTACGTTCCCACTCGCGCATGCGCCATCGGCGCCGCGGCCGGCTCATACTTCCGGTCGTTGATATAGAACCCATTCTCGTCCTCGGAAAAAACAACGGTGAAGTCCGGCTCCGGACCTTGGTATGAGCGCAAATCAATCGATTGGTATTCCGGCGGCGGCAACTTGCGATGCTGCTTCTCCGGCGGCGGCGCCAACTTACCCGCGCGCAGATCAGCAAGGACCATTCCCGGATTTGGGTCGCCCAGCGCTCCCGTGTTGACGCATAACGTTCGAAGCGTTGCATGCGCGGCCGCACCGGGGCCGGTAACGATTGCCTCCAGGCGCCCGGCCGGAGGAACCATTGCGTGGTCCACGACTTTCACCGGATGCTGCGGATCGTGGAAGGCCAGCGGCATCCCGTCCAGCGATACGATTTCCAACTTTTGCTTATCAAGTTGCAAATCCAGGTATTGATCCGCGGACGCGTTCACAATCCGCCAGAACTGCCGTTCTCCCGGGTTGATCCCGATCGCCGGGCGAATCTCGCCGTTGACGGTAAACACCCGCTCAGTCGATTCCGAACCGCTTGCGCAAGAGGCAGGCTCCACTTCCACGCGGCGCAATAGCGCAGCGGCCCCAGCCGAATGCTCGATCGATTCACCGCGAACCACCAGCACTTGCTCTCGCAGTTTGTGCACTTCCGGAACATAACGCTCCATGCCTTCAATCACAATTGCGCCGGACATCCCGTCCAGCGCCTGGCGATGGCTCTCGCCATGTGGGTGGGTGTGATACCAGAAAAGTCCCGGCGGATGGTCCGCCGGAATCTTCACGGCGTAATGCAATGTGTCCCCGGGCATGGCCATCATGTCGATCACATCGTCCTGCGGCGATTGTGGCGAAATTTCCAGCCCGTGAAAATGTAGATTCGTCATGTTTTTGCAGGGAGAAATCGCGCAACTTTCCGTCGAGTGAACGGGGAGATCGTTTTCGTAATCGATCTTCAGCGTGTCGCCCGGAAAGACGCGAATCACCGGCGCGATGTTTTTTCCCTCGTACGAAAAAGAGTCCCGGCCCTGGGCATTCACGACCGCGTGTAGTGTCAATGAAACGACGCGGCTTTCCGGGTGCGCTTGCGGGAGCGGCGCGGCCGGGACATTCAGCCGCCCGGCCGCAACAATCGCCATCAACAAAAATCGCGTGGAACTCCAGCCTCGATGGCTCACCATGCCCACCATCCCGTTCTTCCTCCTGCTTAAACAGCTCTCAGCGCGCCGCGATTACCGCGCTACCTGACGAATTTCACGCGACGGAGGCGCCATGAATTCCGGTCCAACCGGATGACGCACGCTCTCTCGCAGAATCGCATCAATCGCATCGAAATCCTCCTGCGTCAACTTCCAGCCGCCTACTTCGTTAATCGGCTCAAGTTGATCCGGTCGCCGCGCGCCCCAAAGCGCTGCTCCGACCCCGGGCTGATCCAGCAACCAGCGTACCGCCAGGTGAATCACGTTCTTGGCGAATTTGTCGCGGGCATATGCGTCGAGCTTCGTTGCTGCTTCCAGGTATTCGGCGAATTGTGGCGCCTGGAATTTCGGGTCGCTGGTCTTGCGCAGGTCGTCCTTTGTAAACTGCCGGTCCGCCCGCATCGTGCCGCTCAGCAGTCCGCGGCAGATGGCGCCGTATGTAAGCGCGGTGACGCCGTGCTCGCGGGCATACGGCAGAACGTCGGCCTCGATTTCGCGTTCGAAAAGGTTGTAGGGTGGCTGGACCGTGTGGAGCGGCGCCACCGCCTGGAAACGCTGCATCTGTTCCGGGGAAAAATTGCTCACGCCGATCGCGCGAATCTTTCCCTGCTCATGAAGTTCGCGAAGCGTCGCGGCCGTCTCTTCGATCGGTGTAACCGGATCCGGCCAATGCACCTGATAGATGTCGATGTAGTCCGTTTGCAAGCGTCGCAGAGAATCCGCAACCTCCTTCAAAATCCGCTCGCGACTGGAGTTGCGCTCGATTCTGCCGGTGGTCCAGTCGATCCCCACCTTGGTGGCCAGAACAATGTTGTCTCTCCGGCCGTATTGCCGTATGGCCTCCCCAACGATTTCTTCCGAACGTCCCTGGCCATAAATGGGCGCCGTGTCGATCAGATTAATTCCCATATCCAGGGCCGAATGAATCGTGCGAATGGACTCTTTCTCGTCCGTTCCGCCCCACATCCAGCCGCCGATGGCCCAAGTCCCGAGTCCGATCCGGGAACTTTTGAGAGTTGTATTTTTGATGGTGATGTATTCAAGCATTTCTTTTTTCCTTTTTTTAGCGTTACAAAATCGCGGTGTTCCTATCCAAGCCACTGAGGATTGGCAAGCGTGCCATCGAAGTGGTGAGAGGTTTTGTACAGTTCAAATTTGCCGGCTTCCGCGGCCTTGGCCGTCTTTGCCAGAAGCGACGAAACGTCGGCGGAACTCAGCGGGCGAAAACTCCGGACTGCCTGAAGAGCTTGCTGCAGAATCACCAGGGAATCACAGCCGGTGATCACCACGCTTGTCGGCAGATTCATAGCGTAGTGCAGGCATTCCACGGCCGTCGCCGTTTTGCTTTCCAGGATCACATGATCCCCCATCGGCTTCATGCCCAGGACGCCTATATCGTTTTGCAGCAGTACGGGCAAAACCTTCTTTTCAAAACTCTCAAAGTGAGCATCCATCACGTTAAGCGGCATCTGGACAGCGTCAAAAGTGAATTTGTGCTGCGAAGCGGTCGCAAGCATCTTCAGATGGATGTCCGAACTCTTGTGCCCCGTGAAACCGATGTGGCGAATTTTGCCTGCTTTCTGTGCTTCCAGCACGGCCTCCAACGCTCCGTCCACTGCAAAAATTCGCTCGGGGTCGGTGTCGCGAATCACCTCATGGAATTGCAGCAGATCGATGCGGTCGGTTTGCAGACGCTTCAGGGATTCGTTGATCTGGCTGGTCGCTGCCGCTTTCGTGCGTCCATCGATCTTGGACATCAGAAACGCCTTTTGCCGGTAGCCGTCGCGCAACGCCATTCCCATTCGTACTTCACTTTCGCCGCCGTTGTAGTCCCAGCAGTTGTCGAGAAAATTCAGGCCTTCATCCAGGCCCGTCCGAATTATGCGGATGCTTTCCTGTGCGTCCGGCTGCCTGCCCAGGTGATAGCCGCCGAGCCCGATCAATGAAACCTTTTCCCGCGTGCGTCCCAACGTTCGATAGGGAATTCCATTGTTGGATTCCGCTGCGGTAACGGGACGATTCACCTGCGCGAAAAGGAGGGATGCCGCGGCCAAGCCTACAAATTCGCGCCGGGAAACGCCCTTCTCTGGCGTTTCCCGTGTCTCGTTAACCGACAAAGAGGCCGCGTCAAGCGGTTCCCCTTGCCCTTGTAGATTGTTTTTTCTGTCCATGACTTCCTGCTTCCTCAAATACCAAGGATGCGATTATCCAAAAAGCCCGCTCGAAGAAAGCGGCAGACTCCGCACGCGCTTTCCTGTGGCGGCGTAAATCGCGTTGCAGAACGCCGCAACAAACGGCGGCACGCCCGGTTCACCCACTCCTGCGGGCGGAGCGAAACTCTCAACGATATAGACGTTCGTCTGCTGAGGTGCCTCATTGATCCTTGCCACGGGATAATCGTGGAAATTCGACTGCTGAATCACTCCGTTCTTTGCAGTGATCTCCCCGGTCCGCACGATGCTCGTGCCAAAAACCGCGGCACCCTCAAATTGTGCCCGGGTAATTTCCGGATTCGCCACCAGCCCCGCATCCACGGCGAAGTCCACCCGCGGAATGCGAATTTCGCCCTGGTCGTTGACTTCAACCTCGACTACGGTGGCCACGTACGTCAGGAAGCTCCGGTGCGCAGCGATGCCGAACCCGTGTCCCTTCACGCTCTTCTTATTCGCCCAGCCGGATTTCTCAGCAACCAGCTCCGTGACATGCCGCAACCGCCCGGTTTCCCACGGATACGTTTCGAGCGAAGCCCCGTAATTCGGATACTCGACATTCTTGAAGTCGATCGTTCGCCCAGGACCGATCAGGTCGAGCAGGTATTCGCAGGGGTCGCGGTGCGCCCTCTGCGCCAGCTCATCCGTAAAGCACTGCACGCCGAACCCGTGATAAATATTGGCCACCGAGCGCAGCCAGCCGATGCGTACGTGCGCCTTCGCCGGCCCATTTTCAATGCTTATATTGGGCAGGTCATACGGCATGTCCGTCCAACCCTGCGCGAGATGCGGGGGATCCCCATAGACGGCGTTCACGTCAAAAATGGAAGTGATCGGCGGAAACACCGATCGCTGCAGCCATGCTGTCGGCTTTCCCTTCGCATCCACGGTCGCCCTGAAATACATTCCCGCGACCGCATTGTAGTAGTCGAACTTGACGTCGTCCTCGCGCGTCCACACTACTTTCACAGGTCGCCCGACTTTCTTCGAAAGCACCGCCGCTTCCGCCACGTAATCCGGCTTCGATTTCCTTCCGAATCCGCCGCCAAGTAGCGTCACATTACAAATTACGCTTTCCTTCGGAATACCAAGCTCAGAGGAAACGATCGCCTGCACGGCCTGCGGATTCTGCGTCGGCGCCCAGATTGTCGCTTTGCCGTCCTTGAACTCGGCCAACGCCACCATCGGCTCCATCGGCGCGTGCGCCAGCAAGGGAACGTAGTATTCCGCCTCAACCAGGCTGGGACCGGAAGCTGCCGCCAGTGCGGCGTTCGCGTCGCCGACGCTTCGAACCACCTTGGCCGGTTTGCGCGCCGTTTCCAACAGCGCTTTCTTGTACTCCGCCGAGTCGTAGCCTGCATTCGCGCCGTTGTCCCAGGTGATTTTCAGCTTTTTCCGCCCTTGAAACGCGGACCACGAGTTGTCCGCCAGCACAGCCACTCCGCCGAGCGGTTGGAACGCAGCCGGTGGCTTGAACGGATCGACCAGCAATGTCTGGCGGACACCCCAGACCTTCAGCGCGTCCTGCTCGTCGTAACTCCTGACTATCCCGCCATAAACCGGGGGATGCTCGATCGACGCGTAAATCATTCCTTCCATCTTCGCGTCCATTCCATAAATCGCTTTTCCAGTACAGAGTTTTTCCAGGTCGTAACTTGTTTTCCCCTTGCCGATATAACGCCATTCCGCAGGCTTCTTGAACGTAAGCTGATCCTTCTTCGGCACGTCGAGTTTCGCCGCCGCCGTTGCCAGCTCTCCATAGCCCAACTTCCGCCCGCTCTTCGCATGAACCACGGCATGCGGCTCGGTCGAGCACTCTGAAGCAGGCACGTTCCACTGTTGCGCCGCGGCCTGCACCAGCATCCATCGTGCCGAAGCGCCGCACTCCCGCATTGTGTCGAAAAAACTCCGAATGGAATGCGAGCCGTCCGTGTTCTGATCTCCGTATCTCTTGTCGCCGATCGCCTGATCTATCTTCACCCGGTCCCAGTCGGCATCCATCTCATCCGCCAAAACCAGTGGAAGCGTCGTGCGTATCGCCGTGCCCATCTCCGAGCGGTGCGCCACGATGTGCACTGTCCCGTCAGTTTCGATTCCCACAAATACATTGGGGTGCAACGGCGCCCGGTCTGCTTCGGTCTGTCCTACCGGAACTGGCTCACCCGCAAAAACCGGGGGCACGTATCGCACGGCCAGCACAAACGCTCCCGCGCTGGCAACTCCCTTCAGAAACCCGCGGCGGCTGACATTTTCTATGTTTTTCATGCGCTCTTCTCCGCTGCCAGCTTGATCGCCGCTCGAATTCGCTGGTAAGTACCGCACCGGCAGATGTTGCCGGCCATCCCTTCTTCAATATCTTGATCGGTCGGGTGCGGTTTGCTCTTCAACAGGGCGATCGCCTGCATGATCTGCCCGGACTGACAGTATCCGCACTGCGGCACGTTCACTTCCATCCACGCACTCTGCACTGGATGCAATCCGTTCGCTCCGACGTCCTCGATCGTCCGAATCTTGCTCCCAGCCGCGGCACTCATCGGCGTTATGCACGACCGAATCGCCGTGCCATCCTTGTGTACGGTGCACGCCCCACAAAGCGCCATTCCGCAGCCGAATTTCGTCCCGGTCAGCCCCAGGATGTCGCGGAGATACCACAGCAGCGGCATGCTCGGGTCGCCGTCAAATGTTTGCTCAATCCCGTTTACGCTCACTTTGATCATAAAAGTCGGCCTGCTTTCCGCCGGTAGGGTTCACTTTAGATGGCCCGGGGCTTCGCCAGGTTCCCGCGAATTTGGTCTTAGCCGCCTTAGATACCCGCCGATTGGCCCGAGGCTTTCTTCGTCGAAAGGTGCTTCATACGTTCCACCACTGCCGAAAAATCCGAATCACCGTGCGTCGCCAGCGTCTCGGTGCTCACCTGAAACGCCGCGGCCGTCGTTGGCATCATGGCGCCGACTTCATCGGCCAACCGCAGGATTAGCCGGAAATCTTTGTTCATCAACGCCAATGGAAACTGAGGGGCATACTCGCCGCGCGCCGCCCGGGCAAGTTTTCCCACATGAGCCGGCGCGATCACCGCCGTCTGCGCCAAAACCTGCAACAGAATTTCGCGCGACAATCCCGCTTTTTCTCCCAGCGCCGCCGCTTCGGCAATCGCCTGCATCTCGACGCCAAGGATCGCGTTCACCACCATTTTCATAGTGGTTCCCGCACCGCTTGGGCCCAGGTGAAAGTATTTTGCGGCAATCGCCTGAAAAATCGGCAAAGACGCCTGGAATACATCCGGATTGCCGCCCGCAAGCAGCGTAACAGTGCCTTGTTCCGCCGCCGGGGTGCTTCCCGATATCGCCACGTCCAGCACCTGCACGCCGGCCTGCACTCCTTTGCTTGCCAGTTCGCGCGAAGTCGCCGGCAAAATCGTGCTCATCTCAATCACGGTCGTTTCCGGCCTGATGTTCTCCAGGACTCCGTCCCCGCCAAAATAAACGTCCCTCACGGACTGATCATTGGTGAGGCACGAAAGGACCACATGAACTGATCCAGCGAGCTCCGCGAGCGATTCGGCCGCCCGTGCGCCTTTCGCCTTCAGGGCATCCCGCTTTGCCGGATTTCGGTCAAATACGGACACGTCGTACCCGGCGGCCAATAGCCTTGCGGCGATGCGAGTGCCCATGCCGCCAAGCCCGATAAAGCCAAGTTTCGTGGTGTTCGCTGAGAATGAATTCATTTTGACTCCGCTACAAAAACTGAGGTCAAGGCTGCCCAGACTACTGCCATTCACGTACGGGGCATTTCCGTCCCCAAAAGAGTCCGCGACCCGCCAGCACTCCCGTACGGTTGCTGAATGCATCACCAGATGCGATTTCTGGCCGCCGACGCTCAATCAATCGGAGAAGGCGGGGAAAGTCACCGGCTCCGACGCGCTTTTCATCTTGACCACCATGAGCGTCAGGTCATCGTCCAGGGAATCCCGTTGCGTGAACGCTGCGGCGTCTTGCCACAACTGCTCGCAGATCTCTCGCGCGGTGTCGCCCGAGTGCAGCCGAACCGACTCCAGCAATCGCCCAGTCCCAAACTCTTTCGCGTTTCGATTGCTCGCTTCCGTCAGCCCATCCGTGTACCAAACCATAATGTCGCCCGGCGCAAGCCTGATTTCCTCCAGCGAACAATCCATTTCCGGCGTCATACCTACGGGGGTGCACGAAGCGCCCAGCCACTCTACCTCTCTACCATCTCCCCGAAGCAGCAGGGCGGGATTATGCCCGCAGTTGATATATTTCAACGCGCCGGAACGTGGATCCAGTTCTCCAACCAGCACCGTCACAAATCGCCCGTCGTCTTGCAGGGCGTACAACTCCTTGTTGAGGTGGCTGACAACGTCGCACAACTTTCGCGGTTCGTTCGTTTCCAACTGCACCGCTGCCGCGGTCGCCGACATCAGAAGCGCGGCCGCTACTCCTTTCCCGGAAACGTCCGCAATCACGAGTCTCATCCGTCCATCTGGCCGCGGAAGGAAATCGTAGTAATCGCCCCCCACCACCCGCGCCGGATGCATCGCGCCAGAAATCTCGAATCCCGCCGTTTCCGGATCGCTTCGCGGCAGAAAAAGCCTTTGAACTTCGGCCGCCAGCTCCACCTCTTTCAGTAACTCGTCTCGCTGGTGGCGCGTCAATTCATTCAGCGCGTTCCGTTGGGACACAAACCACCTCAGGATGGCCACCACGAACACGAATCCAACCAGCGCTGCCAGATTGTGGAAAATGCGCGCTTCAATGTGATGGATCGGCGGCCCAAAAAGGTCATGAAAAAAAATGCACACAACCACAATGGCATACGTAAACCGCGCCGACAGCAGGATCGCACTGAAGGAAAGAGGCAGTATATACAGGTAGCCAAGCGACACTTCTTCCACCCGGCTGTCGGCATACGCGACGCAGCCGATCGCCAGTGCCACCACCAGGAACGCCCACCAAGTCGAAGATTTTAAGGCATGGATCGCTTGGGCCGCTGTGCGCGATGCCCAACTACGGCCATTTCTTGCCCACATCGAATACACTCCGCGGGAAGCGTCGAGCGCCCCCGAGGATTTGCGAAGATCGGACTCCAACTCAAAACTTGTGCTCATGGCTCGCCATAAAAAATGGATGCAATCGGCCTCCCAGTTGATGCATTTTTGAGCGATCAGAATCCGCCGCAAATAAGCGGGTTAACAGTTCAAAAACCGTGAAGTGTCCCGTGTCGCGGCATGACACGTCAGGGAATTGCCACAGCACCGATAGGACTCCCCATCGCGTCTAACGGAAAGGCCTTGTCCTGCGTGATTATTGCTGTCGATTGTGGTTTTTCCCCAGCCGGGGCTTTCTTCAGAGTTGTTTTCCGGTGCGCGACCGAAAATAATAGTTGCTGGAGGTTCGCTTGAACGTCAGAACTCGCTCCCGTTTCCTTGTCGCCACGCTTGGCCTTATTCCGGCAATTTCCCCGGCGCAGGACGCCCACTTCCACGATGCCCCCGCGGCCACGATGCACCAGAAGAATCCGCTTGCGGGTCAACAGGCGGCCATTGATGCCGGCGCAAAACTCTACGTCGCGAACTGCTTGGCTTGCCATGGCGCGGCGGGGCGCGGAAGCGGCAACGTCCCCGCTCTCTCCGAGGGCCCAACCCAATCGGCCGCCGACGGCGAAGTCTTCTGGTTTATCACCACCGGCTCCGTCGCCAACGGCATGCCCGCCTGGGGCAGTCTCTCCGAGCAGCACCGCTGGCAAATCGTCGCCTATCTGAAATCGCTCAAGTCTGCCGCGGCAAACAAGCCGGAGGCGGCGCCTGCGAGCATTGCTCCGGTGAAAACCAACGCTCCCTTGCCTGAACCTCCCTACACAGACTTTCGCGTTGAGCAGCCCGGGAAGGTCCGCAAAATTTCCGCCGGCGATCTCCCCGCTCCCTACGGCACCGATTCCGCCAGCAATGGGCCCAAACTTGTGGCTCGCCCCTCGGATGCCTGGCCGAAAGCTCCGGATGGGTTTACCGTTCAGCTGTTTGCGACAGGACTCGACAATCCGCGCCTGATCCGCACCGCCCCCAACGGCGATTTATTCCTGGCGGAAAGCAGCAGCGGCAAAATCCGGATCTTCCGCGGAATCAACAGTGACGGCAAGCCTGTGGAAACTTCTGTCTTCGCCGAGGGGCTCCACCGTCCTTACGGCATCGCCTTCTATCCGCCGGGAAACAATCCCCAGTGGATCTATATCGGCAATGCGGACGCCATCGTCCGTATCCCTTACAAACCTGGCGATCTGAAAGCATCCGCTCCGACCGAACACATCGCCGATCTTCCCAGCGGTGGCCATTGGACCCGTGATATCCAGTTCTCTGCCGACGGAAAAAAACTATTCGTCGCCGTCGGTTCGGAGTCAAACGTCGACGACCCCGACACTACCTCTGAAGAAAAAAACCGCGCCGATATTCTACAGCTCAACCCCGATGGCTCTGGAATACGCGTCTATGCTTACGGAATCCGCAATGCCGGCGGCGGCCTGGCCATCAGCCCCAAAACCGGTGAACTGTGGTGTTCCGTCAACGAGCGCGACGGACTGGGCGACAATCTCGTCCCCGACTACATCACCCACGTTCAGGAAGGCGGCTTTTATGGTTGGCCCTGGTGGTACATCGGCGCTCACCAGGATCCCCGCCACAATGGCAAGCATCCGGAACTGAAAGACAAGGCCATCGTTCCCGATGTTCTCCTCCAGCCTCACAACGCTTCGCTCCAACTTACTTTTTATGAAGGCTCTCAGTTTCCAGCAGAATATCAAGGCGACATTTTCGCTTCCGAACACGGCTCCTGGAACCGCTCCGTCCGCACCGGCTACGAAGTGATCCGCGTCCCGCTGCACAAAACCGGCCGGGCCAGCGGCGAGTACGAAGATTTCATCACCGGCTTTGTGGTGGACAACGGCCACGTCTGGGGCCGCCCGGTGGGCGTCGCGGTCGCTGACGATGGTTCATTGCTCATCACCGATGACGGATCGAACTCCATCTGGCGCGTCACCTACACCGCCGGCAAGGCGCAAAAAACCGCCACAAAGGGAAGCCCCGCGATTAACGCCGCAAAATAGGCGTGAAACTGAAGATCATTCCTTTTCAGAACTGTGTACCGCGCGTGCGAGTACGTCTGCCTCAGGAAATTCCGCGCGGCCGGTAGCCATGCTTTCGACATCCACAAATAAGATATTGCTTATCAGTATGTTGTGGAGAAGAAACACGCATTGTGCTTAACACGGATTACACTGGAATTGAGGATCAAGACGCGGCTTCGCTGACCGCAGCCGGTCCTCGCGGGGAACTTTCCGCCCGGTTTTCCGGAATTAATAGGGTCGAGGCAGAGTCCGTTTCCCCGCCCCACGCGTTAACTTCGCGTTACTTTGGCCGCCGGGCTTGCGTCTTTATAAATGTTCAGTTTCATCGAGGAATCTATAACCATGAATCGTTTCCGTCTTTATTTGTTGTGCCTTTCTTTTCTGTCCATCGGAGTTGTCAGCCCGGCACAGACTCCCGATTCCGCTTCCACGCCCCAGGATCAGACCCATGGTCAGCCTCCCGCCGGTGATCGCGGCCCGCGTCACGGCGGCACTCGCGAAGGCCACGGCACCCCCGGCAAAATCACTGCCATTCACGGCAACTCGCTCCAACTTACCAAGCCCGACGGCTCCACCGTCACCGTCAACCTCACTGACAAGACCGAATTTCGCAAAGACCGACAGCCCGCCAAACTTTCCGATTTCAAGATTGGCGATTTTGTAATGGCCACCGGCGATGAAAGTCCCGACCACTCCATAATCGCGCAGTCGCTCAGGGGCCGCTCCGCAAACGGCGGCCCTGGTGGAAGTGGCGCAGGTCCCGGTGGCGGCGTGGCATTCGGTGAAATGGGCAAGGACTTTATCGCCGGCGTCGTGAAATCCGTCGACGCGCCAAAGCTGACCGTGCTTCGCGCCGACAATATCACACAGACTCTGGAGCTCAACGAAGACACATCGCTGCATCGTGGCCGCGAAAGCATCACCATGGCCGATATCCAACCCGGCGATCACATCGTCGTCCGGGGCGGCTTGCAAAATAACGCTTTCGTTCCGAAAGCCGTCATTCTTCTTTCCGCAGAGCAGTGGGAGCGTATGCAACAATTCGCGCAAGGCCGCGCGGCTCAGGCTGGCAGCGCGCCGGCCGCCACGCCCGCCGGAAATCCGCCGCAGCAATAGCCCACGGAGGGATTGTTAGTTGAAGCCAATGCTTCGCGGCGTTCATACACTTCTCCTTCTCGCGCTGCTCCTCGTCGTGCGCGCGCAGGCGCAAGACGCCGCGCCCGCTGCGACACCGCCCAGCCCACTGCCCGCCGCCGCACCACAAGCCGAGGCGCAAACCCCTCCTCCACCTTCTTACGAAATCATTGGCACGGCTCGCAGCGGCAAGACTCCACTGCCCGGCGCCACTGTAAGCGCTTCGAACACTCTTACCGGCAAGAAGTATTCCGCTGTCACCGACGCGGAGGGCAAATTCACCTTTAAAGGCGTCGTTCGTGGCCGCTACGTCCTTCGCGTCGAATTCATGGGCTTTTCTCTCTTCACCCAGGAACTCGTTCTCAATCCCACAAATTCCTCTGGAAAAATTGACGCCGAATTAATCTTGGCTTCCCGCGAACAGCAGCAATCAAACAACGCCAATAACGCCAATATTGCCGCGGGTCGCGGATTTCAAAGACTCGCCCTCGATAGTGCTCTATCCTCGCTTGCGGGAGGCAATGCCGGGCTTGGCAGCAGTGGAGCCTCGCAAAATTCCGCGGATTTTTCCTCTCTGCCTCTGAACGGTGCAGGCGCCGAAGGCGCAACAGAATCCATCAGTGTCAGCGGCGCCCAAGGCCGCACCCAGGATTTCGGCGGCGGCAGTGAACAGGATCTCCAGGATCGCATCTCGGAATTCCGCGACCGCATGCAGCGCGAAGGCTTCGGCGGCCAGGGCGGTGGCCCGGGCGGTGGTGGTGGCCAGGGTGGTGGATTTGGTGGTGGCCCCATCGCGATCGGCCGCATGGGCGGCCGCGGTTTCAACATCAACCAGCCCCACGGCGTTCTCTATTTTTCCGACGACACTTCCACTCTCGATGCCACCCCTTTTTCGCTCAGCGGATTTCCCATCGCGAAATCGCAATACAACCAGGCCCATTTCGGCGCGAACGTCGGCGGCCCCTTGAAAATCCCCAAACTCTTCGATGGCGGCAACAAATGGTTTTTCTTTGCTGGCTGGAACGGCTCGCGCGGTGATACTCCTTACGACGCCTTCTCTACCGTCCCGACGCTCGATGAACGCAACGGTAATTTCTCAAACGCCACCTACAACAATGGCGCGCCCGTCCAGATTTTCAATCCCGCCACCGGGCAGCAATATCAATTCAACGGCGTTCCTAACGCGATCGATCCAACGCTGTTCAGCACCGCATCGAAATCACTTCTGCAATTTATTCCGTTGCCCAATATTCCACTGACTTCCACGGGACAGAACTTCCACTTCGTCACCTCCGACGCAAGCAACTCCGACTCGGTCATCTTCCGGCTCGTCCACAATTTCGGTTCCAGCACCGGTCCAGGCCTCTTCCCCGGGGGTGGAGGCGGCGGAGGGGGAGGCCGTGGTGGAGGCCGCCGCCAGAACAACATCAATTTCGGTCTCAACTGGTCGCGCAATTCCACCGCTATCGTGAATCCTTTTCCTTCCCTCGCCGGCGGCACCAGCACCCAGGGCTTGAACGCCAGCGCGGGCTGGGTTTACGGAAAAAACCGCGCCACGAATAATCTTCGCTTCAACTACAACCACAATCACGTTTCCACAACCAACCTCTTTTCCAACGTGACCGACGTGGCCGGCCCCGGCGGCGCCGGAATCACCGGCATCTCCAATGCCCCCTTCGACTGGGGCTTACCCGGCATCAGCTTCACTTCGTTCGGCGGCTTCAACGATCCCAAGCCTCACCGTGAGCTCGATCAGACCTACACCATTTCCGACACCCTCAACTGGAACCACGGCAAACACAATTGGCGGTTCGGCGGAGACTATCGCCGCATTTTTCAAAGCTTTCAGTCCGCCAGAAACGCGGAAGGGAGCTTTGTTTTCACTGGATTCGCCACTTCGCAATACGCCACAGGCAACACGCAACCCGTTGCCAATACCGGCTACGATTTTGCCGACTTCCTCCTCGGCTTTCCCCAGCAGACTTCATTGCAATTCGGTGCCAACGCTTACAACTTTCGCGCCAACTCCTTCGACTTCTTCGCACAGGACGACTGGCGCATCCTTCCAAGCCTCTCGCTGAATCTAGGCCTTCGCTACGAATACATCGGCCCCTACACCGAAGCGCAGGACCGTATCGCCAACCTGGAAGTCGGCCCGGGTTTCACAACGGCCGTGCCCGTCGTTCCAACCGGCGCTGTGTTCCCCACGGGTTCCGGCACGTTCCTGACTTCCTCCAATCCCGCTCTCGTCAATCCTGATCGCAACAATTTCGCGCCGCGCATTGGCATCGCTTGGAAACCCGCCCCCAAAACCGTCGTCCGCGCCGGCTACGGCATCAACTACAACCTTGCCCAGTACGGCGCGATCATTCAGAATTTCGCCTTTCAGCCGCCCTTTGCCAACACCGCAACGAATTCCACCGACGTCACCGGCCTCACCAGCCCAGCTCCCCTTACTCTCATCAATGGTTTTCCGACGCCTCGCTGACCACTGTGCGGAACAATTTCGCGGTCAATCCCGATTACGCCCTCGGCTACGTCCAGATCTGGAATCTGGATATCCAGCACGAATTCCGCGGCAACGTTGTTCTCAACGTTGGCTACAACGGAGCCAAGGGCACCCGCCTCGACTCCGAACGCGCCTTGCTTGTCGCCGGCAACCAGCCCTTCATTTACGAATCCTCCGAAGGAGATTCCATTCTCCACGCGGCCTCGGTTCGCATCCGTCGCCGCATGTCCAAGGGTCTCGGATTCGGCGTTCAGTACGTCTTTTCGAAATCCATCGACGATGCTTCTTCCATCGGCGGTGGCGGCGTGATCGTCGCCCAAAATCCTTTCGATCTTCCCGCCGACCGTGGCTTATCCAGTTTTAACCAGACCCACAAATTCACCGGCAACTGGATCTACGATCTTCCGTTCGGCGAAAATCACCGCTTCGCCCAAAAAGGAGCATTGGCGCACCTGCTTTCCAACTGGCAGTGGAGCGGCGATTTCACCGTCGCTTCCGGATTCTATTTCACTCCAAGCGTCCTCGGCGGTTCCGTGGACATCGCCCGCGGCGTCACCGGCTCGCAGCGCGCCAATGTCGTTCCCGGCCAATCCATCTCACTCCCGAATCCTTCTGCGCTCGAATGGTTCAACACCGCCGCGTTTTGCCTTCCGGGCGCGACCTGCGTCAATCCCACCGGCTCCAGCTTCGGCGACGCTGGACGGAACACCATCGAAGGCCCCGGCAGAATTATTTTCGACATGAGCATCAATCGCTCGATTCCCATCAAGGAATCCCGCAACCTCGATTTGCGCTTCACGGCCAACAACGTCTTCAATCATGTGAATTTCGCGTCCATCAACACCGCCGTGAACTCCCAGGCATTCGGCGAAGTGACATCCGTCGGCAACATGCGCCGCGTCACGGTGCAAGCCCGTTTTCGTTTCTGAGAACTGACGATTATGCGAGCAACGCACAAACTCATCGCGATCCTCATGGCGGCGGCGCTGCTTTTTCCGGTGTGGCCTCTCGCGGCCCAGGAACCGCAGAAGGCCGATTCCGGCCCAGCCCCCATCCGCGTTTCCACCGAACTCGTCCTCGTCAACGTCGTCGCCCGCGACAAAAAAGGCAACCCTGTCCGTGATCTGAAGCAGGCGGACTTCACCCTCTACGAAGATGGCAAAAAGCAGCAGATCTCCACTTTCGATTTTGAAGATGTGGACCAATTGCCCGTCACCGCTGGCGCAACCGTCACCAGCGCCGCCCCCGGCACGCTCCTGCATTCCACGAAAAAGGCCCCGCCAACGCTCGACGCCCGAGACCGCCGCCTCATCGTCCTCTTCTTCGATTTTTCCGCAATGGAGCCTGATCAGATCGACCGCTCCGTCGACGCCGCCAAAAAATTCGTCAGCACGAAAATGCAGCCCGCCGACCTGCTCGCGCTCGTCTCCCTCGCCACCAACATGCACGTCGATTGCGATTTCACCGACGACAAAGACAAATTGCTAACCCTACTCTCCAGCTACAACTCCGGCCAGGGCCAGGGCTTCGACAACGGTACGACCGGCAGCGCTGAAGGCAGCGCCGAAACCAGCGGTTCCTTCACCGAAGACGACACCGACCTCAACACGTTCACGGCTGACCGCAAACTTCTCGCTCTGCAATCCCTCATGCAAGCGCTCGGCAAGCTCCCCCAGAAAAAAAGCATCGTGTATTTCAGCAATGGCATCACGCAAACTGGCGTGGACAACCAATCCGCTCTGCGCGCCGCCACCGCCGCCGCCGTTAAAGCCAACGCGTCTATTTATTCGCTCGATGTCCGTGGCCTCCAGGCTTTTCCTCCGGGCGGCGAAGCGCAAAATGCCAGCCTCCACGGCCAATCCGCTTATTCCGGCGCGTCGATCCTGAACGACCTGAACGGCAACGCCGCATCGCAAGACACGCTAGCCACGCTATCCTCCGACACCGGCGGAAAGGCCTTCTTCGACTCCAACGATTTCAGCGGCATTTTCTCGCAAGTCCAGAAAGACAGTTCCGTCTACTACGTTCTCGGCTTCACCAGCAGCAATCCCGCGAAAGACGGCCGCTTCCGCCATTTGAAAGTCACTATCAATCGCCCGGACCTGAAGCTCGATTTCCGCTCTGGCTACTATGCAGGCCGCGACTTCGTCCATTTGGATCGCGCCGACCGCGAGCAGCAACTCCAGGACGAGCTAGCCGCCCAGTTGCCCAGCGTTGATGTCCCTGTCTACGCCGGCGAATCCTATTTCCGGAAAGACGATTCCCATTACTATCTCGCCGTCTCGCTGGTCATCCCCGGCTCGCAGATTCCCTTCGTCACCGAAAAAGACAAGGACAACGCTACCATCGATATCATCGGCCAGGCTCTCGAAGGCGGCAAATTTCCCGTCGGCCATCTCCGCGACACCGTGAAGCTCACCGTCGAAAGCTCGCGCGAAGTCCGCCGCAAAAATGTCCAGTACAACACGGGTTTCCTTCTAGCCCCTGGAAATTATCATCTGAAGTTTGTGGTTCGGGAAAATCAGACCGGCCGCATGGGTTCCTTCGAAACCGACGTCCACATTCCAGACCTGCGCAAATCTCCGTTAAAGATGAGCTCCGTAGTTCTCAGCAGTCTGCGTGTCCCTGCCAACGGGAAAAAATCAGCCGCCAATCCACTGGTGCGCGACCAGATGGAACTCGTCCCCAACATCACCCACGTCTTCACGCCAGACCAACATCTCTACCTGCAGTACGAAGTCTACGACGCGGCAAAAGGGAAGAGCGCCCCGCAAGCAATTCCGCCCCAAGCAATTGGTCAAGCCGAAGCCGCAAAATCTCCGGAGCCTGCAAAACCAGCCGGCAATTCCGTTCGCGTCCTCACCAGCATCGAATTTCTCCAGGGCCCAACAAAGGTCTACGAATCCAAGCCCGTCGTTGCCAACGAAATTAACGCCCCAGACCGCAAAGCCGTAATCTTCCAGATTGACGTCCCGCTGCAATCCCTGAAGCCGGGCCTCTATCTCTGCCAGGTAAACGTAATCGACGATGTGGCCGGCAGTTTCTCTTTCCCGCGCTTCCCGCTGCTCATTCGCGAGCAAGCCGCCAAGACTAATTCGCAAGCCGCCGCATCCACTACCGCTCCGAACTAGCTGCTATTCCTCGCCGATATCTTCGTTCCACACCGCGGGATTCACCCGGATATATTCACCCAGCATCGAAACGCATACCGGCGAATCCAGATCAATCACCTTCACTCCCAGCGAACGCAACCACTCGATTCCTCCCTGGAAATTCCGGCTCTCTCCAATAATCACCGTACCAAATCCAAACTGCCGCACCAGCCCGCTGCAATACCAGCAAGGCGCCAGTGTCGTCACCATGATCAATTTCCGGTAGCTCTTCTGCCGCCCCGCCTTTCGAAACGCATCCGTCTCCCCATGCAACGATGGATCGCCTTGCTGCACTCGCCGGTTGTGCCCCGCCCCAATCAGTTGCCCCGTCGCATCAAAAATCGCCGCGCCGATCGGAATCCCGCCCTCTTTCAATCCGACCCGCGCCTCTGCCAGCGCCACCGCCAGCATCGATTGGTAATCCAATTCGGAAGTCATTGCCCGCTCACTCTTGTTCCTTAGCCGCTGGCTGCTGTTTTCGCCGCAATCTTGTCAGCGCCAGCATCCCCAGCCCAAACGCCAGCAGCGCCACGCCCCACCACGCGTTTATGTTCACGCCCAGCGAATGCTCCGCATACATCGCGCTTCCGTTCGTGGCCGCGCCATACCCGATCAGCAAAATTCCGAACAGCGTGAAGAGCATCCCGATCGGCATCCGGATGTCGAATCCCATCGTTCCTCCTTCGTTATGCGCAAACGGCGCGCTGCTACCAGAAAATCAGATTCAAGCCCAACAGCAGCACCACTACAATCAACGCCAGCGTAGCCGGCTTTTGATACCACCTCAGTCCGCCCTCCTCCGGTCTCGCCGTCAGCGAATATACCAGCCCTTTCAACTCCTGTTCCGGGCGCGGAGCAGTCAGTAGGGAAATCACCACCGTCAGCGTGAAGCAGCCGACCCACGCGAAAATCGCCGTCCAGAAATTTTGGGCCATCTCGCTCGGATACACATGCAAGATCGGCCCAAGATATCCCCCCTTCACCCCGGCTACCGCTCCCGCCGGCAGCGTCAATCCATAATGCGTCGCCGCCGCCACCGTTCCTCCCAGCAATCCCCAGAACGCACCATGCCCCGTCGTGCGCTTCCAGAACATCCCCAGCATAAACGTCGCAAACAGCGGCGCATTCACGAACGCAAAAACGAGTTGCAGCACGTCCAAGATATTGTTGAACTCTTTCGCCACAAACGCCGCCATCAGCGAAATCCCGAGGCCGAAAACCGTGGATGCCCGCCCCATCCATAAATAATGCTGATCGCTCGCCGTCTTATTGATGTAGCTCTGGTAGATGTCGTAGGTCCACACGGTATTAAACGCCGTTGTGTTTCCGGCCATTCCCGACATAAACGAAGCGATCAGCGCGCAGAGCCCCAGCCCCAGCAGTCCCGAAGGGAAATACCGCACCAGCATCATCGGCGTCGCCAGGTCGTAGTCCAGCACCACTTTTCCATCGGCCGTCACCGGCTGTCCCGCGGCATCGTATTTTGGTGGAATAATCCCCTTGCCGCCGGTAAAAAAGGACGATTGCGCCGCGACGCCTGCGACTTCGCTTTTTCCCCCGATCATGCCATGCACTCTGGGACTTGTGGCCACGCCGGCAATCATCCCCGGCAAAATCACCAGGAACGGAAAAACCATCTTCGGAAACGCCGCGATCACCGGCGTTCGCCTCGCCGCCGTCATTGAATCCGCGGCCATCGCCCGTTGCACCACCAGAAAATCCGTGCACCAGTATCCGAACGACAGCACGAACGCCAGCCCCATCAACATCCCAAACCATTCCACTCCCATAGGATTTGCGTTCGAATTGCCCATGTACTTCCACGAATGCACCATCGCATCGTTCGCGATGCGCGCCTTCAATCCGTCCCAGCCGCCGACGTCCCGCAGGCCCAAATACACCAGTGGGATGAATCCCATCACAATCAGAAAAAACTGCAGCACTTCGTTGTAAATTGCAGAGGTGAGTCCGCCCAAGAACGTGTATGCCAGCACGATCAGCGCGGAAATCAGGATTGCCGCCGTGAAATTCCACCCTAGCAACAATTGCAGCAGCTTGCCCATCGCATACATCGAAACACCCGAGGAAAAAACTGTCATCACCGCGAATGAAATGGCGTTGAACCCGCGCGTCTTCTCGTCAAAGCGCAGCTTAAGGTATTCCGGCACCGACCGCGCCCGTGACCCGTAATAAAACGGCATCATGAACACTCCGACGAACAGCATCGCCGGCACTGCTCCAATCCAGTAAAAATGCGAAGTGGCGATTCCGTATTTCGCCCCACTCGCCCCCATTCCGATCACTTCCTGGGCGCCCAGGTTGGCCGAAAGGAACGCCAGCCCCGCAATCCATGCAGGAATCGAACGGCCCGAGAGGAAAAAATCAGTGCTCGTCTTCATGTATTTCTTCAACACGAATCCGATGCCCAGCACAAACGCGAAATACAACAGGATAATCGTGTAGTCGATCAAATGAGGTTCTGGTCGCACGCAAAATCCTCTCGACGCTGCTGCTGTCCGCTTCGTTCCATGTACATCGCCAACCCTGAAACATGCCAGGGCGCATCTTGGGCGCATCTAAAATGGCCTGACTCTAACGCTTTAGCAAGTCCCGACCCAGCCGCCTGCCGCCCACTTTACACATCGCAAAGTTCAACCGCCTGCTGCAGCGATCGCAACGGATCCCCCGCGGGAAGAAACTCGTGTGCAACATATCCTTTGTATTTCGTCGCCGCGATCGCCCGCATTACCCCGGCCCAGTGCACTTCCTGGGTATCGTCCAGCTCATGTCGCCCCGGCACACCACCCGTATGAAAATGCCCCAGCCACCCGATATTTTCCGTAATCGTCCGGATCAGGTCCCCTTCCATAATCTGCATGTGATAGATGTCATATAACAATTTCACCCGCGCGGAATTCACAGCCTCCATCACCCGCACTCCCCAGGCCGTGCGATCGCACATGTAATCCTTGTGATCCACCCTGCTGTTCAAAAGCTCCATGCAGATGGTCACCCCGTGGTCTTCGGCGATTTTCTTGACGCGATTCAGCCCCGCAATTGTATTCTTCGCTCCCTCTTCATCGGACATTCCATCCCGATTCCCCGAAAACGTAATCAAATTCGCCACGCCCAGCTTTGCCGCCCGCGGGATGCTCTTCCGAAACGCCTCCTCGATCTTCCCGTGATTCTCCATACGGTTCATCCCGCTCTGGATCTCGCCCCCGCCGCCATATCCCATGCTGCACAGCAGCCCATACCGGCTTGGCACTTCCCATTCGTCCTCATTCAGGAGGTCGATTGCCTTCAATCCCATCGCCGCGCCCTTTCCGCACAATTCCTCCAGCGGAATCTTTTCGTAGCACCATCGCGAAACCGATTGCCGGATGCGCCCCTTGCGCTTTGTAGTTTGCATCTCTGCAGTGGAGGTAAATACGGGAGTCGCCGTCAGGGAAACGGCAGCCGCCCCCGAAGCAACCTGCCGGATCATCGAGCGTCTGGAAATTCGCATCATCTCGATGGGAAAGTCTAAGCGAAAATCCTGGATCCGGCGAGCGAATGAATCGCACCGCCGCGGCTTTTCGTTCCGCTCCAATTCCGGTTAAAATAAAATCTGGCAAGCAATTGAACAAGACCCCGGTTGGCGCCATGATTCCCGAGACTTTATCCTCACCCAAATCCCCCTTCAAGAATCCCTTTCTCTATTCCTCCATCGTGATTCTTGGCGTGCTTCTCTACGTCTCTTACGTCCTCTTTGCGCGGTACGAATCCAGCAGACAGTACAAGCAGAAAATACAGGAGCGTCAGGCCGAGCAGCGCCGTGAGGAAGACCGCCTCGCCGTCGAACAATTGGGCGGCTCCGAACTTGCCATCCGCGGCCTCTACGTTTCGCCCCGTGCGATTCACCGGGGAGAAACCGCGCAACTCTGCTACGACGTCGCCAACGCCAAAACGGTTGAGCTCGATCCTCCCGCCGGTGAGGTCTGGCCCTCCCATTCGCGTTGCCTCAACATCTCCCCCAGGAAAACCACCACCTACACTCTCACCATTAAGGATGCGGCCGGAAAAACGGTGTCCCAAACCGTCGACTTGCCTGTCCGCTGACTCCCTTTAATCCCTGATAAAGTCTTTAAAATAAGTATTTTAACGTACTTCTCGCGAGGAAAGCCTTCCTTTCCCTCTTGTCGGGAGAATTCTCCCCCATCTATAATGTTCCGTGCGGAGTCCGGCAATGCCGGATTCCGCATCATTTTTCTCTGACGCGGAAAACTATGTCTGACCCTCTTGCCAAAATTAAAAAGAAACTCCAGCAGGAAATCGATTCCCTGGAGCACGAGCTGAACGTCGACCTCCCCAAGGAAATTGCCATCGCCCGCGCGCACGGCGACCTTTCCGAAAACGCAGAGTACAAATACGCCAAAGAGCGCCAGGGCTACGTTAACGCCAAGATCGGGCACCTCAAAAAGCGCATGGGCGATCTCGGCATGCTGAACCTCACCAATATTCCAAAAGACCGTTCCGGCTACGGCTCACGTATTGTCGTGATGGATGTCCAGAAAAACCTGGAAATTGAATACAAGCTCGTAAGCATCGAGGAAGCTGACGTCGAAAAGGGATTGATCTCCACCACATCCCCCATCGGCCGCGCGCTTCTCAATCGCAAGGTCGGCGACGAGGTCCAGGTGCTTACCCCCGCCGGGAAAAAAGAATTCGAAATCGTCCGCCTTTTCACCATTCACGAAGAGGCATAGAATAGTGCGGCCGCCCGTCCGGCGGCGAGGTGCCATGCTTTATTGGGGTTCGGGTCCGGCTCTTGGTTTGCTGACTTGTCTCGGCTATGGGGTTTTCCTGCTCGGCTCCCTGTATCTCTGGCGCTATCGCGACGAACTCTCCGTTTGGATGGAAAACGAATTCTCCGCCTTCCGCCGCAATCTCTCCCGCTATGAATCCGTGGGGCCTTTCTACCTTCCGCGCACCGAGTCCCGCCTCCGCGTAATTCCCGCCGGCTTCCTCAACTCCGTCAGCCGCCTCCCCCAGCGCCGCTTTTCCCTCGGCGCCTTTCTCCTGATCCTCGGCCTGCTCCTCTTCACCCTCGACTTCTTCATCTAGCTCTAGCCGCGCCAGCGTCACCTTCGCTCTTCCCGGCTCCTGATCGCTGCTATCTGCTCGCTGATCGCCTCTTCCTCATTCCCTTTTCCAATTCTGCTATTCTGCTTTCCTATGCAACCTTCTCTCATCGTTCACGGCGGCGCCTGGGACATCCCCGATGACGCCGTTGATGCCTGTAAATCCGGCTGCCTCCTCGCTCTCCATGCCGGCTGGAGGATTCTGGAAAACGGCGGCCACGCGCTCGACGCCATCGAAGCCGCCATCATTGTCCTGGAGGACGATCCCGTTTTCGACTCCGGCTTTGGCTCCCATCTCACGCTCGATGGCCACGTCGAATGCGACGCCATCGTGATGGACGCCGCCACCCTCCGCGCCGGTTCCGTCGCGGGCCTGCGCCGCGTGAAAAATCCCATTCAGGCCGCCCGCGCAGTCTTCGAAAAGTGCCCTCACATGATGCTCGTCTCCGAAGGCGCCGAACACTTCGCCGCGGCGCACGGCGTCCCGCTCTGCGATCCCGAGAACCTCATCTCTCCCGCCGAACGCGAAGCCTGGCTTCGCTGCAGCAAGGATTCCCACGCCGCCGAAAATCACCGCGGCCACGAACAGGGAACTGTCGGCGCCGTCGCCCTCGATCGGCATGGCCGCCTCTTCGCCGCCACCTCTACCGGCGGCACTTGTTGCAAACTCCCGGGCCGCGTCGGCGATTCGCCTCTGATTGGTTGTGGTTGTTACGCTGACATCGAAACAGGAGGGGTTTCTTCCACCGGGTATGGCGAAGCCATCATGCGTGTGGTCATGGCCAAAACTGCTGCCGATTTTCTCCGGCCTGCCGGCTCCTCGCCCACCCGCGCCGCCGAAGCAGCCGTGCAACTCCTTGCCAATCGCGGCAAAGGCACCGGCGGCCTCATCCTTCTCGACAAAAATGGCCATCCCGGTTTCGCCTTCAACACTCCCAGGATGGCCTTTGGTTACGTCAACGATGCTTCAGACTTCTTTACTTCTGTCTGACCCCGCCATCCTCTTTGCTGAATCCGACACATAATACGGCGAAGCGATTGTGTAGATTTGCTTGCTGCCTCTCGCAAGCAGAACCCACTCCAGCAGCCGCGCTCTCTGATTATGCAGAAAATATTCGTACCAGCGGTCTTCCACAAATTCGGGGATCACCACCGCAATCTTCCGCTCCGGATATTTATCAGCCAGCTTCAAGACGTGCTCCACAATGGGCACCACAATAAATCGGTAAGGGGAAGGCAGCATCACCAGTTCCGGTGGCTCCACGCCGGCGTCGCGGTAAGGCTTCACCACATAGCGCTCCCAGTCCTCCTGCAACAGCGCCGCGTGCTCCCCCGGCTCCACATGAACAGCCGTCACACTCGGTGACAATCGTGCCGCAAACTCCAGCCCCTGCTTCGTAATCGCACTCCACCGGTCGATGGGGATTACCACAAGCGGCGGCAATTCCCGCATCGGAGGTTGCACGGCGTCCATAGTGCGCGTCGCCATGGACACGTTGTGGTAATGCGCCCGCACCTTGTGGAACGCCATGATCGTCAGCGGAATAAACAGCAGCGTCAGCCACGCCCCGTCCACAAATTTCGCCACCAGCACCACCACCACCGTCACGCCGGTCACGAACGCGCCCAGTCCGTTCACCATCGCGAACTTCACCCAGTGCGGCCCACGTGCTTTCCACCAGTGACGCACCATCCCCGCCTGCGAAAGCGTAAACGCCAGAAACGCCCCAACCGCGTAGAGCGGAATCAGCCGGTCGGTTACGCCTCCAAACAGAAACAGTAGCACTCCCGATAGAATCGCCAGCACCACGATCCCCTGCGTGTACACAAGCCTTCGCCCGCGTTGCGCGAATCCGTGCGGCAAATAATTGTTCTGCGAAATCGCCCGGCAGAGCCGCGGGAAATCCGCAAACGCGGTATTCGCCGAAAGCGAAAGCACCAGCAGGATCGACCCGATCGAAACGTAGTAAAACACTCCCTTGCCGAACACGGCTGCAATCAAAAGCGAAAGAACGCTCTGGTATCCCGGTTGCCCGGGGTCCGTCGCAACAATCCCGTACACCTTCACCAGGTACGAAATCCCCGCCAGCAGCACGCCGAGGATCGCGATAATGATGGTCAGCGTCTGTTGCGCGTTTTTTACCCGGGGCTCGCGGAAGGCCCGCACTCCGTTGCTCACCGCTTCCACCCCGGTCAGCGCAGTGCAACCGCTCGCGAATACGCGCAACAGCAGCCAGTACGTTACTCCCTGCAATGCCGCTGGCGCTGGCGGCAACGGGTTCGCCGGCAGTGGATGCCCGCCGCTTACCAGGGTTCGCACGATGCCGCCGCCAATCGTAATCACCAGGCAGCCAACAAAAAGATAAGTGGGCACAAGAAACGCGAATCCCGCGTCTTTCACTCCGCGCAGATTCACGATCGTGATCACCACCAGGATTCCCAGGCACATCACCATCGTGTGGGGAAGCAGTCTCGGCACCGCGGAAATCAGCGCGCCCACGCCCGCCGAAATCCCCACCGCTGCCGTCAAAATGTAATCGGCCAGCAGCGCTGCCGCTGCCAGCAGTCCCCAAAACGATCCAAGGTTGTACCGCGCCACCGTGTACGATCCGCCGCCCGTCGGATACGCCTCGATCGTCTGCCGGTAAGAAAAATAGACGATCACCAACAGGGCAATAATCGCCGCGCTGATCGGTACGATGTACTGCACCCCCAGCAGTCCCAGCGGAATCAGCAGGCTCAACGCCGCTTCCGGCCCGTACGCCGCCGAACTCAGCGCATCCAGCCCGAATATCGGAATTCCTTCCGCCGGACCGATCTGCTCCGCCCGCTCTTCCGAACTCTTCAGCGGCTTTCCAAAAATCAGGTTAACTATGTCCATAAATGACCGGGTGTTTCGCTCCAAGTCCCATCTGGTTCTGCAAAATGTGAATCATCATTTGTCCCGAACCACGCACCAATGTCAATCCACTTTTTGAAGCGAATTCCCGTGAATTCCAATTGCTCGTCACTGTTGACCCGACCCCCAACTCTCTCTAACATTCTCTTATGTACGCCAAAACAAGTTTTCGCGGCGAACGTCTCGCGCGGTTCTCGCTGATTGCCGTGGGTCTCGTTTTCTGCCTTCCGCTAGCCCTCCGGGCCCAGACCGCCGACGATGTCATCAACGCCTACCTCCAAGCGCGTGGTGGCCTCGCAAAAATCAAAGCCGTCCAGACCGAGCGCATCACAGGCGTCATCACCTTCGCCCCTGGCGTGGAAGGCCCCTTCTTTGTCGAGCGCAAGCGCCCCCTCAAGATGCACATGGAAATCACCATCAGCGGCCAAACGCTTCTCCGTGTCTACGACGGAAAATCCGCGGGTTGGACATATAATCCCTTCGCACCAAACGCTTCCGTTGCCGATATGTCGGCACAGGATCTTTCGGGCATCGCCGACGAAGCTGATTTCGAAGGTCCCTTCGTCGACTACAAAGCTAAAGGCAATCAGATCGAGTACGTGGGAAAGGAGCAAATCGACGGCAAGATCGTGCACAAACTGAAACTCACCACCAAGCAGGGCGACGCCAGCTTCTTTTCTTTCGACGCCTCCACTGGTCTGCTCATGAAATGGCAGGGTCTCCGCAAGGTTGCCGGCAAGGAACTTCCCTGGGAAACTTATTTCCGCGATTTTCGCGAAGTTGACGGCCTGAAATATCCCTTCCTCGTCGAATCCGCGGCCATCGAGTCCGACCAGATCCAGAAAATCATCGCCACCAAAATCGAAACCAATATTCCCCTCAACGACTCGCAATTCGCCAAGCCTGCTCCTCCCGCACCCTCGGCGACGGCAGCCGACCCGCCGAAATCCAACTGAGGTTGCCTCAGGCCCGACGCGTCATGCCCGCCTCCAAATCATCAACCGGCGCCAACCCCCGGTTCGGCCTCTGCTCGGACTGTGTTCACGCTCGACTAATCGATTCCAGCAAAGGCTCGCAATTCCTCCTCTGCCAGCTTTCCCAGTCCGATCCAGCATTCCCCAAATACCCGCGCCTTCCCGTCCTCGCCTGTTCCGGCTATTCCCCTAAGTCCGCTTCTTGATTGAGATCGACACGCGCCAAACTAGGCCGATTGCAATGTCTCTAGCAATTTAGTTCTTCTCTGTAAATATAAATATCTAGTATACTCAGCCGCGAGAGCCCCCTGTGTTGCCCCTCTCTCTAATTCGCAGCTGCCTCTCTATGTCCTTGCTGGTCTCGTATTGTGCCCTGACGTCGGCAAAAACACTCCGAATAACCTCAACCCCGCCAGGCGCCACCATCGTACTCGATGAAAAAGTCATTGGTGTCACTCCCTACGAGAAGGATTTTCCGCCTGGTTATTTCAAAAGGACTCTCACTAGTTTTCAAGACCGTCTCCAGCATTCTGTGCGCGTTCGACTAATTCTTTCTGGCTATGTTACGAAGGAGATGGTGTTGACCGACGGTCCCAGGCAGTGGGTCGACTTGCATCATCACAGTCACGGTGATTTCTGGCTATTTAAAGCCGACGAGTTTCATTTCGAACTTGTTCCGCTGCCGCCAGCCGACGTTAGTCCCTCGCCAGGCAAGACACCCGTTTCCGCGGAGCTACTAGAGTTATCCCCCGAAGAAGTAATTGCCCGTGTAAAACCTGCCATCGTCGTTCTCGTTGCACCCAATTTGTCCGGCTCTGGTTTTTTCGTAAATGATAGCGGGCTAATTGCCACCAACGCGCATCTCACCACTTCGGGATCGGATCTCTCAGCAATCCTCTGGAACGGCCAATCGCTGAAAACCCACCTCGTCTATGCCGATCCAGCTATGGACATTGCTTTTCTTCTCGTTCAACCTCCGTCCACTGGTTTTCCCCTTCCATACTTGCTTCTGGCCGATTCCAGCTCCGTTCGTCAAGGCGATACTGTCTTTGCCATCGGCCATCCTGCTGGGGGAATGCCGTTCAGCGTTACCAAGGGTATTGTTAGCGCCGTCGGGAAACTTTCATCCTCCGGAGACGAAACGTGGATCCAAACCGATGCGGCGCTGAATCCTGGCAATTCCGGTGGCCCTCTTCTGAACAGCCGGGGAGAGGTGATTGGGATCACCACAGAAAAACCAGCCGGAAAGGCAGTCACTGGTATCGCCTTCGCGCTGAGCACCGCTCATTTAAGCGCCGCGTTGAAAGATTGGTCTCGGGCCCAGAGTTTTCCCGTTGAAAAACTTTCATCTCCTGCGGCCTCTGACCCGTCTGTTCCGCCTCTTGGAGTCGTCCATTTTGCGAAACCGGAAGGAGTATCCGTCTACATTGATGGGAGCTTGTTCGGACAAATTCCCATGAGTGTGCCTCTGTCGCCGGGCAAACACACAGTCGTGTTTCGGCAGGCGGGTCAAGCAGACTGTATTAAATGGCTTACGATCGTGAAAGGGCTTGAAGCCACTCAAAATGCGGACTGCTTTCCTCAGCAGTAGGTCGGGTTCTTGAGGGAACTCAGGTATCGGAGGACGACTTCAGTTTTCGGCAAGAATGTAAGCTTCAATTTGTTTCTCACTTTCCAAAATCCGAATCCGCAATAATCAATTCCACGGCCCGCGCTTTCCATGGGGAACAATGGATTGTCAGGGTGGGCGGTTTTCAGATATTGTGCATGATTCGAGATGTGCGGGGAGAACAAGTGAACGTGAAGCGCAAGATTGTGTTGATGAGTGCCATGGGATTGCTGGTTTTACTTTTTAGCGCGAGGGATTTGCGGGCGCAGGGGTCGCCGGAGAATTCCAGCCGGGAGCTGCAGATTTGGACTGGGGGCGGGCACGGGATTAATGGGAGCACGTCGGATACGGGCGTGTGGAATTTGGGATTGCGGTATGGATTGATTTTGACGAGCCCGCATGGGCCTGGATTCTTGAAGGGGCAACTGGAGTATGCGTTCGACGTGGTGCCGGCGTGGGTGCTGACGCAGAAAACCAACACGGCGTATGGCGGTGGAGTGAACCCGTTCGCGTTCAAGTGGATTTTATCGGAACCGAAGAAGGTGAAGCCATTTTTTGAGATTGAGGGCGGGACGCTGTTTACGAATAAAGAAGTCCCGGAGCGGACTTCGCAAATTAATTTCACGACGAGCGGAGCGCTGGGGATGCACATCCTGGGCGAGAAGCACAATTGGAGCGCGGAAGTGCGCTTCATGCACATTTCCAATGCGGGGATGACGACGCCGAATCCGGGAATCAATACGATTCAGGTGCGGATTGGATGGGGTATTTTCCGGTAGAGGCAGACTGACTTCGCGCTTCAGGCCAGATAGCGTTTCGTTTCGGCGGACGGGAGAGCGTCCGCCATGTAACTGAACGTGCCTTTTTCTTTGACCTCGCGGGCCGCGCGCACCAGCGCTCCCAGCGCCGCGCGGGCGAACGATCCGCCCACACTGATGCGTTTCACACCGGCAGCGGCCACATCTTCGACAGATAACGAGACACCCGGCAAACCCAGAAGCACGTTAACGGGCTTTGCGACGGAGGCGCACAGAGTGCGGATCGCTTCGAGGTTAGAGAGGCCGGGCGCGTAGAGAACGTCCGCGCCGGCCTTGGCAAAAGATTGCAGCCGGCGAATCGTGTCGTCGAGATCCGGGCGGCCATGAAGAAAGTTCTCGGCGCGCGCCGTCAGCAAAAAATTGGAAGCGTGAGCCGCTTCCGCGGCGGCGGCAACGCGTTCGGTGGCGTGCTGAAAGTCATAGATCGGATTTTTCGCGTCGCCGGTGGAATCTTCGATGGAGCCTCCGGCCAGACCGGCGTTGGCAGCGAGACGGATGGTTCCCGCACAGGTTTTGGGGTCATCGCCGAAACCGTTTTGGAGATCCGCGGAAACGGGCAGGGACGTGGCTTCCACGATCTCCTTCGCATTTTGCAAGATGACGTCGCGGGTGATTTCCGGCGCGGAATCGAGGTAGCCCTTTGAAAAAGCGCAGCCGGCGCTGGTGGTGGCTAGAGCCTCAAAACCCAGTGCCGCCAGGATTTTTGCGCTTCCCGCATCCCAGGGGTTCGGAATCACGAACACCCCGGGCCGTAGATGAAGTGCCTGAAAGGCATTGAATTTTTCCTGACGCGTCGCGGTCATGCGTTTTGCCTCCGGGACTTTGATCGTGCGAGAGCGCTTCTGGTTCTGTGCCGCGAAGGCCGCGTAGCCGTGGCTGGGCTACTTAGGCGCGGCGTGGGATTGCAGAAAATCTTTCAGCGCCTGAGGCATGAAGTTGGCGGTGCTGAAGGCGTGGGGCAGGGCGGCTTCGAAGGTGGTGGCGCGATAGTGGCCGAGGCCGTCGGTGAGGATCAGAGCGATGGGCGATTTGCCGGCTTCGTGATTGAAGCTGCTGGATTCGAAGCCATACTGGCGGTCCCGATAGCTGACGACGGGCCACTGGCCTTTTTCTCCCACAACAACGATGGCGCGCAAGAAGTAATCGCGCTCAGTGGCGGCTTGCTGGAGAAGTCCGCCGATGGGGAAGCGATAGTGGAAGGCCGCGTCGTCACCACCAGCGGCACGATAGACCTTCCCGGACAAGGAGAGTCCCGCGGCGCCGGTGTGGCGCGAGGTGGTGAAGAGAGTGACGCCGCCGAGGCGGGCTTCCGTAGCAGATTTCGTGAGTTGCGCGAGTTCGCCGGGGGTGATCGGAAGCGAATCGGGCGTGGCAGCGGGAAATTTGTCTTCGTCCACGAGCTGATCGACGAAACGCGTGACGCGGACGGTGTGATCGGAAGCCTGGCCGCAGACGATCAGCAGGTGGGCATAGTCGGTCACGGCGTGCTGGTAATCGCGGCAGTCACCACAACTTCCGCTTACTCCGCAGCGCTGGGAGTAAAAGGCGACGAAGCGGACGGCGTGGCGCGTGGCATCGGCGCCATAGAGCGTGGTGACGTGATTGAGCAAGGAGGATTCGCCGTGGATGGCTTCAGGAACTTCGTATTCGGTGTTGCCGCCGAGGACGACGTGGTCTTCTTTGTTCACGGTGACGACTGTGGCAGCGCGGACTTTGAAATGGGAGATGGACGGATCAGTGCCCGCGCTTTCGGCGGCGTCAAGAGCGCGAAAGATTTGCGCGCGCAGGGCGGCGTCCGGGACGAGTGCTTCGGACTCTGAGGTCAGGCGCCAGGAATCGGCGGATGGCTGGGTCGACGTGGCTACCACGGCCGCGATCGCCAGGACACAGAGAAAGCACGAAATGAGCAGTCGCAGCATCGGCAGCTACCCTTAGGCCGAAGCCGTCAGGCGCGGAATGAGCAAGTTGAAAAACTTGTCAGGGTCTACGCCGACGGCGACTTTGCAGTTGGGCTTGTATTCCTCCACGGGTATCTCGCCCGCAGTGTCGCCGGTATCGAACGGCGGAGAGCGCCGGACAGGGCCGTGGCTGTAGCCGATGGATTGACCGGCAGTGAGTTCGCCCGCGGTTTCGATTTGGACGTAATAGTCGCGCAGTGTCACCACGCTGGGGTCGATGAGACTGGCGATGGTGAGCGGGTCGTGCATGGCCACGACGGTTTCGTCGTTCGTTTTGGCGATGCGACCAAATGTGGCATGCATGATTTTTGCCGCGGCCTGGCTGACCGGGTTTTGCGCCGCCTCCAGAGTGCGGACATGAGATTCACGGAGCAGGACTTTGTGAGTGACGTCGAGCCCCACCATGAGGATGGGGACGCCGGAATCAAAAACGACTCGCGCGGCTTCCGGGTCCACATAGAAATTGAATTCGGCGGCGGGGGTGATGTTCCCACCGCTGAGGGAGCCGCCCATCAGTGCGAAGGATTTGATCAATTTGGCGATGCCGGGATCCGATTTGAGAACCGTGGCGATATTGGTCAGCGGGCCGACAGCGGCGATGGTGATTTCGCCGGGATTGGCACGAACGATGCGGCGGATGAGTTCCGTGGCGGTTTCCGGGACGGGCTTGATTTTGGCTTCGGGAAATTCCACGCCGCCGAGGCCATTGTTGCCGTGAACGTAAGCCGCGGTGACTAGACGCCGCACCAGAGGAAAGGCCGCGCCGCCGGCTACGGGGACTTCCGGGTGGCCGGCGATTTCCACAAGACGCAGCGCGTTGGGCAGAGTGAACGCCAGCGGCACGTTGCCGGAGACGGCCGTGATGGCTTCGACTTTGAGTTCGGGAGAGCGCAGGGCGAGGAAGATGGCCATGGCGTCGTCAACGCCGGGGTCTGTGTCGATGATAATGCGTTGGGGTTTCGATGGAACAGCAGAGGATCGCACGGGGGAATCGCTCGTGACGGCAAAGAGCGAAGAAGGGAGCGCGGGGAGAGCGCCGGCGGCTAGCGTTGCGGCGGAAGCGCGAAGAAAGTCACGTCGGTTGTTGAAGATATTTTTGGAGCGCATCGGTGTCCTTGGATGAAAAATGAATGAGGGTTAGAAGTTACCGTAGAAAGCGCGGGGGCGCAATTGTTGGCGGGGGAGGCAAGTCGCGCTGATTGAAGAAATGTGGAGATGGAACTGGAGGGCGGTGATTGACAGGGAGAAGAGAGAACCTTAGAGTGGCGGCTCACTTCAGACAGAGGGGAATGCGTTGATCGAGCGGATTTTCAAGTTGCAGGAAAATCAGACGACCGTCCGGCGGGAGATGCTGGGCGGGCTGACGACGTTTATCACGATGGCGTACATCATCGTGGTGAATCCGCAGATATTGTCGCAGGCGGGGATGCCGGCGGAGGGCGTGGTGTTTGCGACATGCCTGGCGGCGGCGATGGCGACGCTGGTGATGGGGCTGTATGCGAACTATCCGATCGCGCTGGCACCGGGGATGTCGCTGAACGCCTATTTCACCTACACGGTCTGCATCGGGATGCATGTGCCGTGGCCGACGGCGCTGGGCGCGGTGTTTTTTTCCGGCGTGCTGTTCGTGCTCCTGACGGTGACACGCGTGCGGGAGCAGATCGTGAACGGAATTCCGCTGGGGTTGAAACACGCGACAGCGGGCGGGATCGGGATGTTCATCGCGTTCGTGGGTTTGCGCAGCGCGAAGCTGGTGGTGGCGAATCCGGCGACATTTGTGAGTTTGGGGAATTTTGCGGACCCTTCGGTGCAGGCGGCGTGCGTGGGAATTCTGCTGACGCTGGTGCTGATGGTGCGGCGGGTGAACGGGGCGATTCTGCTGGGGATTCTGGGGACGGCGGCGTTTGGAATTTTTCGCGGGCTGGCGCATTTGCCGGAACACTGGGTGGCGCTGCCGCATCCTTCGTCCACTTTCTTGAAAATGGATTTGCGCGGGGCGCTGCACCTGGGTCTGGTGGAGATCATTTTCATTTTTTTGTTTGTGGATTTGTTCGACAACGTGGGAACGATGGTGGGCGTGTGCGACCAGGGCGGCTTCCTGAAGGATGGAAAGATTCCGCGCGTCGGGCGGATGCTGCTGGCGGATGGAGTAGGAACGATTTTCGGGGCGATGACCGGGACGTCGACGGTGACGAGCTACATCGAGAGCGCAGCGGGCGTGGCTGCGGGGGCGCGGACGGGCTTGAGCAACGTGATGGTGGCCGTGCTGTTCCTGGCAGCAATGTTTTTCTCGCCGGTGGCGGCGGCGATTCCCGCGTTTGCGACAGCGCCGGCGCTGGTGCTGGTGGGCGCGCTGATGACGGAATCGATTGCGCAGGTGGATTGGAAGGAGTTTACGGAGGCGTTTCCGGCGTTTGTGACGCTGGTCGCGACGCCGCTGACGTTCAGCATTGCTACGGGATTGAGCCTGGGAGTGATTTCGTATACGGCGGCGAAATTGGCGGCGGGAAAGTGGAGAGAGGTTAGCGTGCTTCTGTGGATTTTGACGGGGTTGTTTGTGGTTAGGTATGCGGTGTTGGCGGCGGAGTGAGCATAGAAAGTGACCAGTGGCCGGCGACCAATGAAGAATTACAAGGCGTCGACTACGCAGCGGAAGCCGATGGTGGCGGCGCGGTCGCGGCTGGGGGCCATGAGCAGGAGTTTTTCGTGCTCGTCGAGGCGATAGGTTTCGGGGAAATACCAGACAGAACCTAGCGGTTGATAGGCGGCCGCGCCGCGGATGATTGCCGCGCGGGTGTGTTCGTCGCGAAATTCGTCGGTCCATTGCGAAACATTTCCCACTAGATCGAGCAGGCCAGAGGGGCTGGTTCCCTGCGGGTGTGCGTCGACGTTCGCGAGCGGGGCGCGCGTATGCCCGCGGTCTGCGGCGGGGACGTTGGCGGCGTTCCAATCATTGCCCCAGGGATAGAGGCGCGCGTCGGCGGATTGCGCGGCGTATTGCCATTCCCATTCGTGCGGAAGGCGTTTGCCGGCCCAAGAGGCGTAGGCGCGGCCGTCTTCGAGGGAGACCCAGGTGACGGGCTTCGCGTCCCAGCCGGCGGGGAAATTTCCGTTGGACCAGTCGCGCAGAAAATTGTGATCGTCGGCGGGATGGTAGTGCGTGGCGTCGAGGAATTGTTTGAATTGGGCATTGGTCACGGGCGTGCGGTCGATGTAATAGGAGTGAAGATGTAGGCGGTGAAGATGCGAGCGGCGCGGGGAATTTTCCCAGGGATATTGGACGTCGACGCCGGGATCGTTGCCGCCTTCGATTTCGATGCCGCGGACGGAAAAGTCAAAATCCCCTTCGGGAATTTTCAGCATACCCGCGGGAGCGGTTGCGGCGGGCTTGGTGGAGGGAATTTCGACGATGGTTTGCGGAACCGCGGACCAGGTGCGGGGATAATCGCGCAGGGATTTGTTGGAGCGCTCGGCCATGAAGGGGAGGAGTTCGGGGAGTGGGGCCGACCTGGCGTCCTCGGTGGTGGCGAGGATGGCGCCGAAGCCGAGGCCTTCCATCGAAAAACTCAGCGTTGCTCCCTGCGCGTTGATGTGCGGTTGGAGCTCGACGCCGTGCCAGAGATCGTAGTAGTGGAGGCCGGGGCTGTAAGCAACGCGAAGCTGCTGGCCATCGAGATCGAATTCGTTGCGGTTGACGATGGTCCAGAGCGTGCGCCGGGGCAGGGGAAATTTGCTGGCGAAGACGCCGGACTGCAGCGTGGGCGCGTGCGGTTGCCAGTCGGGGCTGACCAAATTTTCGGCGAAGGCGCGCTCGATGCGGGTGAAGCGCAGGACGGCTTCTGCATCTCGCGGGTTCATGGGATACCAGAAGCCCCAGAGATTCTCGAGCGAGGCGTAGCCTTCGCCGTTGAAGAAGGCGTGCTGGAGGCTGTCGGTTTTATCGCGGGTGAAGCGGTCGGTGACGTTGATCATGTGGCGCGGCTCAAGCCAGCGCGTTTTGCTGACCATGGGCGTGAAGGGGTAAGGGACGTCTTCCCAGGTGACCCAGTCGTTCCAGCCGAGGGTGCTCCACGCGACGGACTCATCGCGGATTTCGAATTGCGGTTCGAAGGCGAGGCGATGACCGGCTGCAATGGAGGCGGCGCGGAAGTCGGCGGGAACGCTTTCGAGCGTGTCGAAGTTGATGCCATCGGCGCCAATTTCTTTCAATAATTGCGTGAGCGCAGCCCAGGGCGGCGAGGATTCTTCGCGCGTGCCGGAATCCCAGGCGAGGACCGGGAAGAGGACTTTGACGTTGTGGCGGTGAAAATCGTCGACGAGTTTTTTGAGGGCGGGGAGGCCGCCGGGGAGATCGCGGAGAAGATCGAACTGGTTGCGGTCATCCACGCCGAGGTTGGGATAGACGTGCCAGAGGAGGACGGCGTCGATGGGGCCGAGGCGGCGCTCGGTTTCGGCGAGGAATTTTTCGGGGGTGTAGCGGCGGGACTCGGGGTCGTAGATGGAGCGGTCCCAAACGAGAAGTTGGACTTGGGAAAAAGTGCGCTGCGTCCAGGCGAGGTCGGGATTCAGATAATCGGACTCTTCCAGACGGAGCTGGGTGCGACGTTCGTTGCGCCAAGCCTGGAGGCCGGCGAGCCAGGAGGGATCGTTCGGATCAGCAGGGCCGGCGAAGAAGACCTCGGAGGGTGCGGGAGGAATAGTGAGGGTCATGGTGCCGTTGGGAGCGACGAGGGCGTGGCGGGCTTTCCATTCGTCGGAGCGGAGAGTTGTGGCGCAGGTCAGGAGAAAGGTTACGAAGATCGTTGCCGACCAGAAACGAATGGGACGCGGAGAAAGATGCATAGGCAAAGAGGATACGCGAAGCGGGGGGAGAATTCAGCGGGGAATGGGATTTGGTCGGTTGGGTTGGGACCGTAAAAGCGGGAGCGGAGCTCCCGCACTCCAAAAAGGCACCCGCCTCGGAAGGCGGCCGCTACAAAAAGCGCCAGATAGGGTGAGCGGAAAAAAATGGTGCCCGAAAGAGGACTCGAACCTCCACGACCGTGAGGCCACTAGCTCCTGAAGCTAGCGCGTCTGCCAGTTCCGCCATTCGGGCACAGGGAAAACAACAGGCAGGTCTTATTTTGGGGTCGGGAAAGGCGTTTGTCAACGAACGGGCCCCGGAGGGGGCCAAATTGGCCAGGGTTTCAGGGGCCCCCAGGTCACTAGCATTCTAAAGCCAGAGTGTATTGTCCCAAGACATAAGTTACGGCCGGGGCTGGTGAAAGTAGGCTTGGCGCCGTTGGACCGGGGTCAAACCATGCAGACTGAGATGAGGCCGCTCATGGTTGTAATACCACACAAACTGTTGC
>Ga0210407_10000080_pt1 | contig 126056 bp, 93 predicted proteins | sample IncBWC27MmetaG_FD_150860 | JGI IMG/M metagenome (GOLD analysis project Ga0210407, IMG submission 150860) | Forest soil microbial communities from Barre Woods Harvard Forest LTER site, Petersham, Massachusetts, United States - Inc-BW-C-27-M | ecosystem: Environmental > Terrestrial > Soil >...
GTATTCGTGCAACTCGTAATGGCCGCAATCACCACCGCGCCGCTCGAGAGGTCGAAGGAGTCGCCGTTGTTCTTCACCGCGACGTGCTTTTCCGGCGTGCCTTCCACGACTTTGGTAAATGAAGACTTCGCCTTGCTCAGGGGCACGCGATCTTGCGGGCGCTTCGGACCAGCGAGTGTCGGCTCCACGGTTCCCAGGTCCAACTCCAGAGTGTCGTTGAACAAAGGAGCGGGTGTTTCGTCCGTGCGGAAGAGGATCTGCTCCTTGCAATAGGCTTCGACGAGAGCAATCTGCTCCGCCGGGCGAGCGGTGAAATGCAAATAGGAAAGCGTCTCGGCGTCTACGGGAAAAAATCCCATGGTGGCGCCGTATTCGGGGGCCATGTTGGCGATGGTGGCGCGGTCCGGGATGCTGAGGCTGGTGAGACCCGAGCCGTAAAATTCCACGAACTTGCCGACGACACCTTTTTTGCGAAGCATTTCGGTGACGGTGAGCACGAGGTCGGTGGCCGTCGAGCCTCCGCGCAAGCGGCCGTGCAGACGGAAGCCCACAACTTCGGGAATCAACATCGACGACGGCTGGCCGAGCATGGCGGCCTCTGCTTCGATGCCGCCGACGCCCCAGCCAAATACGCCCAGCGCATTGACCATGGTCGTGTGCGAATCGGTGCCGACAACGGAATCGGGATAGGCCTCGAACCTATTCCCGAGAGGCATGGCGCAGACTACGCGCGCGAGGTATTCAAGATTCACTTGATGGCAGATGCCGGTATCCGGCGGCACAACCTTGAAATTCTGAAACGCCGTTTGTCCCCAGCGAAGAAACGCATAGCGCTCGACGTTGCGCTGGAATTCCAGTTCCGCGTTTAAGCCAAAAGAGTTGGCGCTGCCGAAGCTGTCGACTTGCACGGAATGGTCAATCACCAATTCGGCGGGGAAGAGGGGATTAATAAGTTTCGGATTGCCGCCCATGCGTTTGACGGCCTCGCGCATGGTCGCCAGGTCGACCACGGCCGGCACACCGGTAAAATCCTGCAGCAGCACGCGCGCGGGCATGAAGGCAATCTCTTTTTCCGGAGCGCCGGGTTGCCAATTGGCCAGCGCTTTGATGTCCGCGGCCTGCACGAAGCGGCCGTCTTCGCAGCGTAAAAGATTTTCCAGCAGAATCCGCAAGGAGAAGGGCAGCTTGGTTAGATTGGTGATCCCGTGCTTTTCGAGAAATTCCAGACGGTGAATGTCAAAGCTTTGAGCGCCGACACTGAGTTTGTCGCGGGTACCGAAAGAATTTCCTCGGGAGATGGCCATCCTGGCTTCCTTTCGCTGGGTTGCGCAGCCTTCTATGATAACCGAAATCCAATCCGCGCGGCGTACGGCTATACTTGTTGCATCGTGAACATCCTTCTCATCTCGACGTACGAATTAGGGCGGCAGCCTTTCGGGCTGGCATCGCCGGCGGCTTGGCTGCGAAAGAGGGGACATCGCGTCGCGTGTTTTGATCTGGCGCGCCAATCGCTGGATTCCGCCGCTGTGCAAACGGCGGAGCTGATCGCGATCTACTTGCCGATGCATACGGCGACGCGGCTAGCGGCAAAGCTGATCCCTTCGCTTTGCGCACAAACACGGGAAGCACATCTTTGCTGCTATGGCTTGTACGCGCCAATGAATGAGGATTACTTGAGGTCACTGGGAGTTTCGACGATTCTCGGCGGGGAATTTGAGGCCGGCCTCGAGCATTTGGCGGCGCGCTTGGCAAAGGGGGATTCCGCCGAGGGCAAAGTTCAGGAAGAGCCAAGAATCTCCCTCGAACGCTTGAGCTTTGAAGTGCCGGATCGCGCCGGATTGCCGGGCATCGATAAATACGCGCACCTCATCATTCCCGGGGATGGTTTTCGAATCGTCGGCTCCACGGAAGCGAGCCGCGGCTGCAAGCATCTTTGCCGCCACTGCCCGATTGTGCCTGTTTACAATGGCGTGTTTCGCGTCGTCAACCGCGAAATTGTCATCGAGGACATTCGCCGCCAAGTCGCCGCTGGAGCGCAGCATATCTCCTTTGGCGACCCGGACTTTTTCAATGGCATCCGCCATGCGATGGAGCTAGTGGAAGTATTTCGCCGGGAATTTCCTTCCGTGACGTACGACGCCACTATAAAGATCGAGCACCTGAAAAAACACGAAGAGCACTTGCCACGGCTCAAAGAGACTGGGTGTCTGTTCGTGATCAGCGCCGTGGAGTCTGTCGATGACGCAGTTTTGGACGCCCTTGAGAAAGGACATTCGCGCTCGGATTTCTTACATGTGGTGCGCTCGTTTCGAACTTTGGGGATGACGTTGCACCCGACGTTCGTGCCATTTACGCCGTGGACCACGGTGGAAAGCTACCTGGATTTGCTCGATGTGATTCACGCTGAAGGCCTGGTGGAAAATGTCGCACCCATTCAACTGGGAATTCGCCTGTTGATCCCGGAAGGCTCGCGCATGCTGGAACTCGATGACGTGCGGAATACAATCGACGCATTCGATCCGGAATCGCTGGTCTATCCGTGGAAAAACTCCGATCCGCGGCTGGATGCGCTAAGCGAGACGGTACAGGAAATTGCGGCCGACGCCGACCGGCAAAAAGATTCGCGGCCCGCGACATTCGAACGTATCTGGAAGGCCGCTCACGCGGCGGCCGGAATTGCGGCGCCTGGCTTGCAAATGGCGAACTCTGCCATCGGCGCCGTGCCGTTCTTAAGCGAGCCATGGTATTGCTGCGCGGAGCCGACGCGAGATCAATTGATTTCCATTGGTGGCGCGAAGCCTCAGCCAGCCGTTGCTAACGCCGCTGCGGACGGGTTTGTCTGATGGCGGAGAAAGCAAAACGCTTGCTGCTGTTCACCGGCAAGCTCGGCTATCAGACGCGCAGCTTCGAGGAAGCTGCGCAAAGACTTGGCGTGGAGTTGATGTATGTGACGGACCGCTGCCACCAATTGGATGATCCCTGGGGCGACCGCGCGATTCCCGTCCATTTCGAAAACCCGGAAGCCGCCGCCTATACGGTGATGGAGAAAGCGCGCAGCGAAAACGTGGATGGAATTCTCGCGCTCGGGGACCGGCCCGCTGTTGCCGCCGCGTACGCGGCGCGAGGTCTCGGCATCTCTTACAATCATCCCGCCGCCGTCGAGGCCTGCCGCAGCAAATGGCGCATGCGCGAGGTGTTTCGCGATGCTGGACTGCCTGCGCCGTGGTTTCGAAGAATTCCCATTCATCCGTTTCCCGAGCCTTCGCTCCTGGGAATTTCGTATCCATGCGTCTTAAAGCCGTTATCTCTCTCGGCAAGTCAGGGCGTGATTCGCGCCAATAATCGCGAGGAATTTTTGGAAGCGGCGGAGCGCATACGCCGCCTTCTCGGTTCGACGGAAATTCGCGCCACGCGCGAGAGCAATCTGGATCATCTCCTTGTGGAAGGCTACATCCCCGGAAAAGAAGTTGCCGTGGAAGGACTTCTCACGGACGGAGCGCTCCGCATCCTGGCGCTCTTCGACAAACCCGATCCGCTGGAGGGCCCGTTCTTTGAAGAAACGATTTACGTGACCCCCTCCCGGCTTTCGGAAGCTCAACAGCGCGCTATCGAGCGTTGTGCCGCGGACGCCGCGCGCGCGCTAGGACTATCCCACGGCCCGATTCATGCGGAATTCCGCATTGACCCCGAAACAGTGTGGCCGCTGGAAGTCGCGCCGCGTCCCATTGGCGGTTTGTGCGCTCGCGCTTTGCGATTTGGACCGGGCCAATCGGGGGAATTTATCGGCTTGGAAGAGCTTCTGTTGCGGCATGCCCTGGAGTTTTCTGGCCTCGAACTTCCGCGCGAATCTTTCGCTTCGGGCGTGATGATGATTCCCGTGCCTCGAAGCGGAATCTTCGCGGCCGTCGAGGGCGAGGAAGACGCGCGCGGGACGCCTGGAATCTCCGAACTTCTCATCACCGCGCGTAAACACGACTACATCGCCGCATGGCCGGAAGGTTCCAGTTATCTAGGATTTCTTTTCGCTCGTGGAGAAGAACCCGCGCGGGTCGAGGCCGCGCTTCGTGAAGCTCACAACAAACTTCGGTTTACGCTCACACCGCGCTTGCCGGTACAGACAGCCGCGGCGAAGCCGCTCGCCGGCGGCTAAAATCATCCCTTCGCTTTCGGCGCCACGTATCCTTCAGGCAATTTCGCGCCTTCTCCAAAGAAAAACTGCTCCATCTGTTCTCCCATGATTTTCTGAGAATTGGGGTCCAGCGGATTTAGCCGGTATTCGTTCATGATCATCTTCGAGTGCTCGATCCACAGCTTCCACGCATCTTTCGAAATGTTCTCGTAGACGCGCTTTCCCAATTCACCGCCCCACGGCACGCGGTCGAGGCCCGGTAATTCCTTGCCAATTTTTACGCAATGCACCATGCGCGTTCCGGGCTTCACCGGTTCTCCCGGGTTGGGTGTTGGTTCACAAGATTCGTCGGCCATTCAACTCTCCTGGCAAACACTGCCAGTTTTCACCTTACTGCAACTTCTCCGAAATTCCTAGCCAGCGCGGCGTTACCGCAAATGTTCGCCCAGTTCGCTTCCAACGGAATTCCAGAGAGACCATTCCCATGAATGGATGGGGAATCATGACAAGTGTAGAATCGCTGCTCCAGTAGGAATTCAGGAGCCAGCGTGTCCTTACCCGTGCAATCCATTATTCCCGGACGGCTCGAACCAGCCTACCTGAGGGAATTTCAGAGTCTGGTCGACGAACAGGCTGTACCGCGGCTTTGGAACAAAGATCCAACTCTCTGGCCCAGCGAAGGTCGCCAGGCCAAATCCCTGAAAACAAATCTTGGCTGGCTTGACTTGCCCGCTCAGATGGGGCCCTACATGGAGCGCGTCGCGAAGCACGCCATGGATATCGAGTCCGAGGGTTTCGAAGACGTCGTGTTTATCGCCATGGGTGGCTCGAACCTGGCCGCAGAAACCATTTTGCATCTTCCCGGCGCTAAACTTGGCAAGAGACTTTCCCTTCTCGACAGTACCGATCCTGGTTCCATCATTGCCATCGAGAAAAAACTGAACCTGGAGCGCGCCCTCTTCGTTTTTTCCAACAAGTCCGGAAAGGGCATCGAGACCCATGCGCTGCTGCTTTATTTTCTCGACCGCCTCAAGACCGCCGGGGTTCCCGCTCCTGGCCGCCACTTTGTGGCTTTGACGGAAGAGAATTCCTACCTTGCCGATCTCGCCCGTCAATACCATTTCTCTGGTGTCTTTTTCGATCCCCCTGGCATCAGCGGACGCTATTCTTCGCTCATTCACTATGGGCTTTTCTTGGCCGCAGTCTGCCATGTCGATCCCCGGCATCTCCTCGTCTTGATGGAGGCCATGCGTGATGCTTGCGGCCCCACGGCGCCGGCACGAGCAAACCCTGCGCTTTCGTTGGGCGCCTTCCTGGCCGCCGGAGAAATGGAAGGGTTGGATCGCCTGCTTCTTCTAAGCACCGCAAGCGTCGAGCGATTTATGTATCGGGTGGGAGCTCTCGTCGGTGCTAGCACCGGGAAGGGAAGTCACGGAATTGTCCCCATTTTTGGACAAGCAGCCAACACACAGAAAATGTTCGAGCAAGCTTGCATGGTGGCGATGCTGACGATGGCGGATGACGATTCGACCGAGGTTCTCCGCAAGTCCCAAGAGCTGAAACTTGCGGGCGTGCCGGTCGCAACCATCGAACTCCACGGCCCTGAAGTTCTCGGCATCGAACTTTTTAAATGGGAAATTGCGACCGCGCTTGCCTGCTCGCGCATCCAGGTCAACCCTTTTGACGACCCCGACGTTCAACACGGCCGAGTTAACACGGCTCACATCCTCCAGCAAATCACCACTCACCGCGAAATGCCGGCTTCCGCCGCGCGCGTGCGAGAAGCAGGACTCGAACTCCACGCGGAAGGAGAAATTCGCCGCGAAATCTCCACGCTCAGCATGTCCGAAGCCCTCCGCACTTTCCTCGAGCTTTGCGATCCCGAGGGCTACCTCGCCTTGCTTCCTTTTCTGAATCTCAGCCCTTCGATGGTCGCCGCGTTGCTCCGCGTACGTGACCTTCTCGTGTCCAGCCTCGAAATACCCGTCCTCGTTACTTCGGGCCCGCGGTATCTTCATGCCATCGGACAGGTGTATAAAGGTGGTCCCGCGAAAGGTCTTTTTCTCGTTTTAACGGCCAACGCCGTCGAGGATCTTGAGATTCCCGGTGCGGCCTATACTTTCGGGCAATTGGAATTGGCTCTCGCCTTGGGTGATTTCCGGGCCCTCGTGCAACAGGAAAGACCAGTTTTGCGCTTGCATCTTGCGCGGGGAGCGGAGCAGGGCGTCGCGCAGTTGGAATCTGTATTGACAACTTCTTTGGTCAATCGGCGCAGAACGGCCCAGTAATCTTGTTACCTTATCGCCCGTTCGCCCATCCAATGCCCGGTGACTGCCCGTTCGGTTAATTCGGAGGAAAATTTCACTTGGCTGAAATTACGACGCTGTTCTGGGACATCGGAGGCGTCATTCTAAGCAACGGCTGGGACCGTGCCTCGCGCCGCGAGGCCGCCGCCGCTTTTCAATTGGACTGGGAAGAGTTTCAGGACCGCCACGATCTTTCCTTCCCAGCATTTGACGCTGGTCACATCACGCTCAACGAATACCTCGACCGCACCCTCTTCTACCGGCCGCGCTCTTTCACACGCGAAGAATTCACCGCCTTCATGTTCGCGCAATCCAAGGAATTTCCCGACTCGCGCGCCCTCCTCGATTCCGCCGCCCGCTCGGGAAAATATTTCATCGGCTCCATTAATAATGAGCCGCTGGAACTCAATGAGTACCGCATCGAAGCCTTCAACCTTCGCCGGGACTTTCTCGTTTTCTTCAGTTCCTGCTATCTCGGATGCCGCAAGCCCGAAGAAAACATTTTTCGCATCGCTCTGGAAGTCAGCCAGCGCAAGCCCGAGAATTGCTTGTTTATCGACGACCGCCCATTGAATCTCGAGAGTCCGCGCCGTCTTGGCATGAACGCCATTCATTTTCAGAACGCTCATCAACTGCACGCGGAGATGAGAAAGTTCGGTGTTGAGGTATAGTTTCCAGCGCCGCGCGCCATATCGCGCAATCTAGGGGGGAGCATGGCACCTGAATCAGGCCGTTCCGGATCAGTTTATGGAGGGGTCGCCGAGCCTTGCACCGTCGTGCTCTTCGGCGCCTCGGGAGATCTTGCCAAGCGCAAGGTCATTCCCGCGATGTACGATCTCGCCATTCACAATGCGCTGGGGCCGCGCTATTCCATCGTCGGTTTTGCCCGCACGCCGATGACCGACGAATCTTTCCGCTCCACCGTTGGCGAAGCCGCCAAGAGTATCTCCGAAGTCGGCCCGATCGACCCCAAGCAGTGGGACGATTTCGCTTCCAATCTCTCCTACCACTCCGGCGATTACAACAATCCCGACTCCTACGCCCAGCTCGGCAAACGCATTGCTGAGCTCGAATCCTCCAAGAATCTTGGCAAGAATCGCCTTTTTTATCTTTCCACTCCGCCGGAAGTCTATCAAGACATCATCGAGAATCTCGGTAAGTCCGGCCTCGCCAAACCCTGCGATTCCGATTGCTGGGTGCGCATTATTATCGAGAAGCCTTTTGGCCGCGACCTCGCTTCCGCCAAGCATCTAAACCAAATCGTCCTCAATGTCTTCGAGGAAAAGCAGGTCTACCGCATCGACCACTACCTCGGCAAAGACACCGTACAGAACCTCCTCGTCCTTCGCTTTGGCAACGGCATCTTCGAACCGCTCTGGAATCGCAACTACGTCGATCACGTCCAGATCACCGCCGCTGAAACCCTCGGTGTCGAGCGCCGCGGCGGTTTCTACGAAACCACCGGCGCCCTTCGCGACATGATTCAGAGCCATGTCCTGCAGCTCACCTCGCTCGTCGCCGTCGAGCCCCCCGCATCTTTCGACGCCACCGCCGTGCGCAACGAAAAACTAAAAGTCCTCCAGTCCATTCGTCCTTTTAATTTAGAAATGGTCGCGCAGTCCGTCGTCCGCGGCCAATATGCCCCCGGCCAAATCGGCGGCAAGCCCGCTCCGGGCTATCGCGAAGAGCATGGCGTCAGTCCCGCCTCGCGCACCGAAACCTTCGTCGCCGCAAAGCTACTCATCGACAACTGGCGCTGGGCCGGCGTCCCTTTTTATCTGCGCACTGGCAAACGCCTCGCCAAACGCAGCACCGAAATCGTCATCGAATTTAAAAAAGCGCCGCACATGGTTTTTCGCGACCGCGAGATCGATCCCAACCGCCTGATCCTCAACATTCAGCCCGATGAAGGCATCTCCGTCTCTTTCGGCGCTAAACGTCCCGGCACCGAGATGAGCATTGGCAACGTCACCATGAAATTCAGTTACCTCGAAGGCTTTGGCCAGGCCACCCGCTCCGCATATGCCACCCTGCTCAACGACTGCGTCCGCGGCGATGCCACGCTTTTCGACCGCGGCGACAACGTCGAAGCCGCCTGGGCTCTCGTCGACCCCATCCTGGATGTCTGGACCGCCGCCAAGAGCGCCGCCGTGCCACAATATTCGTCCGGTGGTTGGGGCCCCCGGGAGTCTGATATTCTTCTTGAGCGCGATGGCCGGGAATGGCATAACCCGCAGTAATAAATCGTTTTAAACAGCCACTCGCAGAAATTGAGGACCAACAGGGTGATTCTCGCGGGAGACGTCGGCGGAACGAAGTGCAATCTTGCGCTCTTTTCGGAAAAGGACGGCAAGCTTACTCCCGTCTTCAAGCAGCGCTTTGCCAGCAAGGAATTCGCGCAGTTCGATCTCATCGTAAAAGAATTCGCGCGCCAGGCATCATCGCATCTCGAAGGCCAACGCGTCGTCGCCGCGGGTTTCGGCGTTGCCGGTCCTGTCATCGATAACAAAGTCCGCGCCACCAATCTTCCTTGGATCGTCGACACGGATAAACTCAAGAAAGAACTAAGCGTCGGTCACGTCGTCCTTCTCAACGATCTCGGCGCCACCGGCCACAGCCTTGCGCACTTGCCTCCCGAAGATTTTTGCGTTCTTAATCCCGGCAAGCCCGAGCCCGGCGGAACGATGGCCTTGCTCGCCGCCGGCACCGGTCTCGGCCAGGCCATTCTTGTTTGGAACGCCGGCCGCTATCACGTCGTACCTTCCGAAGGCGGCCACTCCGATTTTGCCCCGCATACCGAGCAGCAGATCGAACTGCTCCGCTTCATGCGCCGCCGCTATCCGCAAGTCAGTTGGGAGCTCATTCTTTCCGGCCGCGGCTTTCGCACCATCCACGAATTTCTCGCACCCCAGGTCAAGCACGCCTCCTTCGAAGATCCCGACGCCGATCCCGCCCCCGAAATCACTCGTCGCGGCCTAGAACAATCCTGCCTCGTTTGCCGCGATACGCTCGACCTCTGGACCGCCATTTACGGCGCCGAAGCCGGAAATCTCGCTCTAAAAGTTCTCGCTCTCGGCGGCGTTTACGTCGCGGGAGGCATCGCCGTAAAAATCCTCAGCAAAATCCAGGAAGGCTCCTTCTTCCATGCCTTCAAGGACAAATGGAAGTTCGAAGGCATGCTCAGCAACATCCCCGTCTCTGTCGTCCTCAACGAATCCGCTCCGCTTCTGGGCGCTGCTTACGAGGCCCTCGCCGCCCTCGATAGATAGTGCCTGCCGCCGCGAACGAATCTAACGCCTCGAAAATAATCTCCAATTCTTCGCCACGCCCAACCGGCGTAGGGGCGGCGCTTGCTTGCCCCGAGCCGGTCGGGCCCCCCGCGGTGTGACGTGGTGTCTGCGCCGCATCCGTGACGCACGATTCTCGCTCTTTTCGAAACACCCTTCCCCAAATCACTTTTCCTCCGCAAACGCCCCTGCTACGCTCAGCCCAATGGCCTTCCTCGAAGAAAAATTTGGCGAATGGAAACCCGTCTCGCTCGCCGCCGGAATCGCCTGGCTCGTCTTCTACGCCCTCTTCTTCCTCTACGCCTTCACGAATAAATCCGGCTTCCTACTGCTCGACTTCGCCAATCTCATGATCCATGAAGCCGGCCACTTCTTTTTCAGCTGGTTCGGCTACACCATCACCATCCTCGGCGGCACACTCGCCGAACTAATCGTTCCATTCCTCTGCGCGCTCTATTTTTTCTGGAAAAGGGAAGTCACTGCCGTGGCCTTCTGCGGCTTCTGGTTCTTCGAAAATTTCCTCTACATCGGCACTTACATGGCCGACTCTCGCACTGCCGCCTTGCCCCTCGTCGGCTCCGAGGAAAGCGATTGGACCATTCTATTCGGCCAATGGGATTTGCTCGTTCACGATCAGCAAATCGGCCACACCACCCGCATCCTCGGCTTCCTCGGCATGCTCGCCTCCGCCCTCTGGCTCGCCTGGCGCGTTCGCCAAGATGCGGCATCCAGCACCAGCTTATAAGACACGTTCCAGTAAGTTTCCGGCAAGCGGACTAGTCGTCCAAGTGGCCTTGGCAGCGCTACGCAAACAAAAACACGAACCGGCTACTGGGACATTGCCTCCCTAAGAGAACCGACCCCTCCGGATACGCGCAACTAGACCTGGACAGGGCAGAGCACCGCGTTTAAATCAACGTCCGCGAAAGACTCTAGGTCTTGAATTTCCTGCAAGTAGACTTCGAGCAATTGTTACGACGACCCATCTAGCCCGCCCGCCTTACAGGGCATTTGGTTTCGATTCCAATTTACGATTTGCGATTAAGAAAGATAGTGTGGCGAGGACCGCCCTTTTTCATGCGGCCACGAAGGCGCTGCACTTGCACGTCGAATCTGCCATCGCGCAATCGCTGTTCGAATTTTCGATCGTCTTGGGCCGCCCAGACAGCCAGCACCCCTTCCGTCTTGAGAGCCGCGTGTGCGGCGGCAATTCCACGGATGTCGTAGAGACGGGCGTTGTTCGGCGAGGTAAACGCGGCCGGGCCGTTGTCCACGTCGAGCAGCACGGCATCGTATTGGCAGAGACATGAACTAAGCGCGACGATCACATCCCCAGTCTCGACGCGGACGCGCTTGTCCTTCAGAGGGTGTCTCGCCAAGGGCCCGAGCGGCCCCCGATTCCACTCCACCACCGCGGGCACCAGCTCGACGACGACAACAGTCGCATCTTGTGGAAGGAGGTCGAGCGTCGCTCGTAGCGTGAAACCCATTCCGAGACCGCCAATAAGTACGCTAGGCTGCTTTAGCGTCCGCACCCTTTGGCAGCCGAATGTGGCCAACGCCTCCTCTGAGCCGTGCATGCGGCTGGACATTAGGATCGCGCCGTCGACTAGTAGGATGTACTCATCGCCGCGACGAACCAACTTCAGAACGCTGCCGTCTGGAGTAAGCGTCTGACCGACCAGCTCGAAAGGCTTCACGCGTTTGATGTTACAAGAGAGCAAACTTAAGTAAAAATGGACCGCGCACCTACAAACTCGACACACAGTGATGGTCAGCGCCCGATAAGTTCACGCTGATCACCGGACATCTGCCCTTGGAGCGCTCCGCTTGTCCGATTAGCGCGCACTTTTATAATGCGTTTATCAAGAGTTACGGTCGCAGGCGGCCCTAAGTCTCTCGCGCAGAAACATTATTTCAAACCTCGGCGCAGCGATCTTGGCTCTTCCGGCTAAAGACAAAGCCGCCGGGCCCGCGATTTCATTACATTGACGGATGCTTCAGAATCTCTGCCAAAGCATGCATCCGCGCCGAGTCACCCGGATTTTTCGCCGTGGCTGAGCTCTTTTCCAACGACGGCGCCATGCTCTTCAACTTTGCCAGCTTCCCCCCGCTCATGTGCGAACTCTCTGCGCTTTGCATCGCCTTCTGCAGTGCCGCGATCTGGTCTTCGGGCAGGGCTTGCGACCGGGACAACTGGTCCACGTACGCCTTTGCCACGACCAACCTTGCAGGCCACTCGATTTTTTGCTGGTTCTGCACATTCAGTTCGGTCACCCGAACCGTCTTCGCGGCATCGATTTCATTCTGCGTCAGGAACTTACTCGGCGTCAGTTCGAACACATCGAGGCCGCGCGCAATCTCCGAACCGTAAATGTTGCCGTTGTACCAATACGCTGACCATTCGCCGCCCAGCACCAGCATATTCGGATCAATCGGCCCGCGGTCGAAGTAGGCAATTTCAAATGGATGCGCTGCGTCGGTGAAGTCCACGATGGAGACTCCCCCTTGGTACCAGGCCTGCACTTCGATATCGCGGCCGGGGACCGGAATCAGCGAGCCGTTATGCGCCACACAGTTCTCGGTGTCGGCCTGCGCTGCTGGCAACTTGTAATAGCTCGCGAAATTCAGCTTGTCGTCCTTCAGATGGAAAATCGCATCCGCGCCCCATTTGTTCGGGTCGTTTGCGCGGCACCGCGCCCCCAGGCCGCCTCCCCATTCGTCGGTAAACACCACCTTGGTCCCATCGTTCGAGAACGAAGCCGAGTGCCAGTACGAATAGTTAGGATCGTTCACCGCATCCACACGCTTCGGATGTACCGGGTCCTTGATGTCGAGCAAAATTCCATTCCCGGAGCACGCGCCCGCCGCCAAACCAATCGCCGAGTACACCGTAATGTCGTGGCACTGGTTCGTGTCGGCCGGCTTCACCTCTTTCCCGTTCTTGCCGTGAGTGCCACCGTTGTTCAGGCCGTTCATCGCGCCCGTCCGGGCATCGATAAATACCCGGGGGCTGGAAACCACCTTCGCGTCCTGCGGCGCCGCCACCGGAACCTTGATCACTTCAATGCGAAACAGCGCCGTATTCGGATCCTTCCCCGTTTTGTCATCCGTGCATCCAGCCAGTTCTTCCGCTTGACGCACAAACGAGGTCCCCGAAACGTAGACATACACATTGTCCTTATCTTTCGGATCCATCACCAGCGTATGCGTGTGCGATCCGCGGCACGTCTGCACCGCCGCGACTTGCTTCGGATTCTTGATATCGGAAATGTCGAAGATCCTCACACCGCGGAACCGGTCTTTTTGCGCTGACGGCAAGCGGCGCTTTTTTTCCTTTTCATCCCCCGCGGGCGGCGGAGGTTCCGGCGGAAACCCTTGCGTCCCGCAATCCAAACGTCCATTCGGCATCTCCACCGACATGAACAGCAGGTTTTTGTATACCGACACATCTCCCTGCCCCCCTGGGCATACCAGTGAAGTCAGCAACGTAGTGTTCGCCGGATTGGAGATGTCAAAGATGTTCACGCCATAAAAATTTCCCTGGAACAGGTGGTTTCCTTGAAACGCAAAGTCCGAGTTCGCGAAAGCCAGCTGCGCGATCACCAGCTGAAACGGCTTGGGCATCTTCGAGGCCATGCTCATGCCTAATTGGGCAATCGTCTTCTGCACTTTCGGATCGTCGGGCTCGGAAGTCCCCAGTTGAAACGCATCCGGCTTCTTCAGCAGCAGGAGGTGCTTGATCCCCATCGACGTCTCACCCGCGTCATACAGCCCTGGTGTCAGCTTGGCGCGCGGATCGTTCGCATCCGACCCCGTCATGCCCGCGGGCAGCATCGGCGCCGGCTGTGGAGCAAATGGATTCTCCTCCTCTTCCATCTCCTTGGGCTCCTGCGCGGGTGGTGGCGTTGCAGTCGTCTGCGCCTGCATCCGGCTCACGCCAAAACATATAAAAACCGCGGCCGCCGCCACACGAAAGGCTACACTGGGCATTCCGTTCATCGTTTCTCCTCTGACGATTTTTTCTCCAACATAGTCTGCATAATCTTGATCTCGGCCCGCTGCGTATTGTCCGCGTCCGTCGCGAAATTGAACAGATCGGCGTCCTGCCCCGCACCCGCGGTGTCGAACAACTCCTTCACCATGGTCAGCGCCCCGCCGTGATGCTGAATCATCCCTGTCAAAAACAAGTGGTCGAACTGGGCGCCCTTGGCCTTCCGCAATGCCTCCATCTGCTCCGGCGTAAGCATACCGGGCATAAGAGCCATCGGTTCGCGCGCCATATCCATTCCCGGCATCCCCGGCTTCGCCATGGAGACCGCTTCTCCCCGGGCCGCCAGCCACCGCTGCATAAACTTGATTTCGTCCGACTGCGAGCTGCTGATTCGCGCCCCTAGCGACCCCAGATCCTTGTTCTCCGTATGCGACGCAATCAGTGCCGTCATCTCCACCGCTTGCGAATGATGCATGATCATGCCCTGCATAAACTCCACATCCGCTTGCGACCGTGGCGGCAGCGTGGCCCTCGTCGTCGTCGGCAGCGTCCTGCTCGGCTTGCCCGGGGCACCCGGCTGCACCACAACAGGCTTCGCTGGATCATCCTGTTGTGCGTACGCAGCGGAAGAAAAGAAACCCGTGGGCACGCTCGCGGCGAATAGCACGCCACACAGCGCCACAGATCTTCCTGCAGACTGGAGCTTGCGCTTGCGGCGAAAACGGTGAAGCTTCCACTTCGGTACACAGCTAAACATTTTCAGTGCTCTCGATCTAAAACGAAGCGGCAAACGCAATACACGGAAATGCGGCTTACACCTTCAAAATCCCTGAGAATTTTTACCGTTTCCCGACAGGCGGGCGTAGTTCCAGGGGCCATGCGTGCCAGCGTACAAAATATCATTTGCTGTGTCTTTCGCCGATGCCGTTCGATCCGCGTTGATTGTGGAGTAGGTGCCAATCCGGTGCTCGGAAATAGATACGACGCAGGGCCAAGTCGGGCGGAGTAGGCGTGTCTTCAGCTTCCGCGTTCTCTCCGGGCCTTCGCGTTCCAGTCAAACGCGACACGCGGCCAAAAAACCTCGCCGCCAATCGCGCCGAATCCGCAGCATAGACCAAAACTGCGAGTGATAGCAACGCTTAGAAAGGACGGGCAGTGGCGTCATTTCAAATAACACCTCTACCCAAGGATGACGCCGCATCAAGCCGGCCGTTCCTCTACTCTTCGTGCAAGCGAGCTTCACCCTTGGCCCCGCTGATTGCGGATAAGGCCGCAGCGATTGACTTCCTGAGCGAACGTAACACTGCAACGTTCGGGCATATTTTCATAGGAGCAAAGATGAAATCCGAAGCGGTGATCGAGTATCAGAATGGTTGCTAACTCCCGAAAGCCGCGTACCCGCACATCCGCCCACTTGTTTTTGGATCCGTTTCCGCTTCTCCGGCATCCGCGTTCATCAGCCATGTGAATTAATTCAGGGTAGCCCGCGACTCGGGAACAATCGCCAGGAATGTCCACGAATCAGATTTGTGGACCGTCGCGGTCTCTTATGCGAAGGACTATTCGTATCTAAACGCTGCCATTGGATCGACGCGCATGGCTAGAGATTTGTTAAAGCCGCTGATTCTTCTCACGAACTTGAGCGAAGCGGCTCGAATCACTTTGGCAGTGACGGGCGGATCTCCCTGCGCATCTCAGTCGGCGCGAAGAGCCTGGATGACGTCGATGCGCGCGGCCCGCGCGGCCGGCAGCCACGACGCGACGACCGCGGCCGTCAGCAGCACGAACGCAGAGAGGACCACGGGCAAGGCGCCAGGCATCTTCACGTCCAGGAAATAGCTGCCTGCCAAACGCGCCATCACGAACCCGAATGCCGCGCCTGCGACGACGCCCACCGCAGTCATCACGGCGCCTTCTGCAATGACGCCTCTCAGGAGATCCCGCGGCTGCGATCCAAGCGCCAGCCGGATGCCGAATTCGCGCGTCCGCGCGCTGACCGAAAACGCCAGCACGCCCGCGACGCCAACCAACGCAATCGCCAACGCGACAGCCGCGAACACGCCGAACACCAACGAGTTCAAGCGGTCCGGCGTGAGTACCTCGGCGCGGACGTCTTCAAGAGTGGCAGCGTGCTCAACTGGCTGATCGGCGGACATGCCGCGAATAATGTGTGTGACCGGTGTGACCAGCGAATAAGGATTTGCGCTGGTGTGGATGAATAAGCGCCCGCCAAAAATGGGACCTTCTTGAAACGGGCTATAGATTGTGACAATCGGTTCAGGAACGACGTGTTCGTCATCAATATCGGCGGTGACGCCGATGATGCGATGCGGGGCGGAGCTAATTCCAGGAGCGAATTGCAGCACGGGATCCGTCCAATAGACATGCCGGCCGATGGCATCTTGATTGGGGAACATGCGCTTTGCGAGCGTCTCGCTGACGATAGCGACGGGCTCTTTATCTTTTTGCCCGTCGAGCTCGTTGAAATCACGGCCGCTGAGGATCGGAACGCCGAGCGCTGCAAAGAATCCGGGAGAGACGACGCGCAACTGTCCGCGAGGATCCTCGCCGGGCGTGTGAACGTGACCATCGGCGGAGAATTGTAAACCGAAACCATTGGCCCCGACATCGCGCCAGGGAACCGACAGACCGAAAGCTGTCTCCTTCACGCCGGGTAGCGCATCAACGCGGCGAATCGACTCCTTGTAGAATTCGATCACTTGCTCAGGCGTTTTTCCGTGCGACATCGGCGGTACGTTGATGGTGAGGACGTGGCGCATGTCGAGACCAGTCTGTGCCGTTTGCAATGCGATCAGTGTTGCGACCACCGTACACGCACCGGCCAGCAGTACGAAGGATGCGGCGATTTGCGTCACCGCGAAGATCCGCTGGCGACGGCTCGTGCTGCCGGTGATTCGTGTACTGCCGCTCGATAGGCCGTGGCCATTGGACGTGTCCGCCGATGGCAGCCGTGGCACAAACGCCAAAATCACCGCGGCCACAATAGCCAGCGCCGCTCCCACCCATAGCAGGCTGGAATCGACCGCCAAATCCAGCGCGCGCACCGAGAAGCGCGACGCGTAGCGCGCCAGGATCGCCACCATAGGCTGCGCGCTCATTACACCGAGCGTGGCCCCCGCTCCGCAGAGCAGAAGGCTTTCGGCCAGCAGCATGCGCCGCAACGCGCCCGTGCTTGCCCCGAGCGCCGCGCGGGTCGCCAACTCGCCTTCGCGGCGAACCGTCCGCGTAAGAATCAGGTTCGCCACATTGGAACACGCGATGACGAACACCAGCCCTGCCGCCGCGAGCAACACCAGCAGCACGCTGCGGGCGCCCGAGGTGATCTCTTCGCGAAGCAGTTTGGCGCCGATTTGGTAGTTCCCATTGGGCGGATATGCTTCCGCGTGGGCTTTCGTCATGCCTCCGTAGACCGAGCGCAGCTCCGCGCGAGCTTGATCCAGGGTGGCGCCGGGAGCGAGACGGCCAAAGAGCTCCGTCATGCGGTGGACGCGACCGGTGACCATGGTGGCTGAAAGGTGGTGCGGGCTAGTGACCACGTTGGCGATGAGCTCGGTATCTTGGGGATACGGGATCGACGGTTCGAGGACGCCGATAACCGTGGCAGACCGGTCTCCCATGAGCCCGCTGTCCAGTCGGACGGTTTTGCCAATGACGGAAGGATCTTTCCCGAGACTGGTTGTCCAGAAGCGATACGTGAGAACAACGACGCCTGTGGCATTGGGACCATCGTCCTGAGGTCCGACGAGACGACCGAGGACAGGGTGGAGGCCCATGACTTCAAAATAGTTGCCGCCCACGACCCCGGCCTGAACTACGCGAGGCTCACCCAACCCGATCATGGTAAATTCGGTGGTCGAAAAATCGCCGAACGCGCTCACGGTCTTAACGCTGGCGCGCAAATCCTGGATTTCGGGCACGGAGAACGCCGTGTTCTCGTCGCCGGTGCCTGGAGCGCTCTGGCGGATGTAGATCAGCCGGTTCTCGCCGCGGTTGACGAGAGGCTTGAGAAGCACACCGCGAACCAGTGTGAAGATGGCGGCGTTGGCGCCGATGCCAAGCGCCAGCGTCAGGATCACCGTGAGTGCAAGCCCTTTGGTTCTAGCGAGCGAGCGAAACGCAACTCTCAGATCGTTAACGAAGGACATAGCTTTTGCTCTCCTTCCCGAAAGTCAGTCTCCCCAGCGGTAGAAGCAACCACTAGCCTTGCATCCGTTTGCCTCATCTTAGCGAACTGACGTTGAAGGTAGAAACGCAATTAGCAATCCGCCACACCGATCAATCTAAGCTCTTTCCTATGATCGTGTTACTCCAATGCGCCAGGGTGTCTTATGCCTCGCGCTGCGCGATTTTGGGAATTCTTTGCCCAGATTCGGACATCCTCCATCGAGTAAGCAGCCGGGCATATGCCCCGAAAATGCAGGCCTTCGTCAGGCAATCAGCGAACCGGTCCAGCGTTGCGGCGAAGCCCTGCGGCATGGATTTGAACCCCGTCTCGAAGCTCTTGCGCTCCGACTCGGTCGCATGGATTGGACGCCCGCGCGGTGTGAGCTTCGTGCTGCCTTGGTGCTCGGCGAATCCGCCGATTCTGGACGAGTGATGACCACCCGGAAGTTGAGTTCTAGCCATCGTCTGGCGCTGCGGTAAATTGTAGACTTCGTGCCTCCCCCATCAGAAATCCGGCAAGTCCATTAAGTCACATCTGCAATTGAAACGCCGCGAACTCGGCCACGCGGAAACGCCGATTACTTCATTCGTACCGTGGGCTGCTTCCACCTCTTCTCCGCGATCTCGCGGTCTCTCTATAAGTTCTTTCTTTTCTGCATGAAATCGATCGACTCGAAGGTACTACTCAATCCATTCGAATATAGTACTCACACATTATAGTGCTTGACAAACTAACTTGCCCATGCTACCATGTGCTATGATTCCCCCAACCCATTTCGAACCTCGCGAGTCTCATGACTCTCAACGGCGCCCTCTTCCCGAACCCTACTCGCCGTCCGGGCCCAAGAATTTGCCCCAGCTATCTGCTTTAGATGCAACACTTACATCCGTCCTCGCAAGTGTTGCAAATGCAGGACTTATGCCAGACCGAACTCTTTTAGATGCAACACTTACAGAAATGCGCGGGGGGTCCTTGCACCCCTCCCAAATCGTCCCTTCCCTCTCCTCCACCCTATCTCCTGTTGTTTCATGCTTTTCCACACTCTTTTGCACATTTTTGCGTTCTCGAAAAATGCAACCCTTTTCCTTTCATACAATTCCGCACTCTGGCCCAAAAACACCCGGGGGTGGGCGGGGACTCCAACCCCGATTCGCGTCTCGCCCCTGCACTTTTTTGCTAAACTACACCGTTTCCATTTCTTCGCTGCCCGGCCCCGCGGAAAATTCCACTCATCCCGCACGAAGGCCAAGGAGCTTTGTATGAGCACCGCCGTAACCACCCAAATCACCGAACTCCAGAACTACATCAACGGATCATGGCGCCCTTCTTCCAGCACCCAATTCCACGACGTCACCAATCCCGCCACCGCTGAACTCATCGGCCGCACTCCGCTCTCCACCACCGCCGACGTCGAGGCCGCCGTCCAGGCCGCCGCCGCCGCTTTTCCCGCCTGGCGCCGTACCCCGCCCGGCGAACGCGTCCAATATCTCTTCAAGCTCAAAAACCTCCTCGAAGAACACCTCGACGAACTCGCCCGCATCATCACGCTCGAAAACGGAAAAACTTTCGGCGAAGCCAAAGCCGAACTCCGCCGCGGCATCGAAAACGTCGAAGTCGCCTGCGGCATCCCTATGATGATGCAGGGCTACAATCTCGAAGACGTCACGCCCGGCGTTGACGAAATGCAAATTCGTCAGCCCCTTGGCGTCGTCGCCGCCATCACGCCCTTCAATTTCCCCGCGATGATCGTCTACTGGTTCCTCCCCTACGCCATCGCTTGCGGCAACACCTTCATCCTCAAACCTTCCGAACGCGTCCCGCTCTCCATGCGCCGCGCCTTCGAGCTTCTCGAACAAACCGGTCTGCCTAAGGGCGTCGTCAATCTCGTTAACGGCGGCCGCGAAGTCGTCGACGCGCTTTGCGATCATCCGCAAGTCCGCGCCATCAGTTTCGTCGGCTCCACGCCCGTCGCCAAGCACGTCTACACGCGCTCCGCAGCCGCTGGTAAGCGGGCTCAGTGCCAGGGCGGCGCGAAAAATCACGTCGTCGTTCTACCCGACGCCGACATGGAACTCGCCACGCAAATCATCAGCGACAGCGCCTTCGGTTGCGCCGGCCAGCGCTGCCTCGCCGTCAGCGTCGCCGTCACCATCGGCGAAGCGCAAAAAACCTTCCGCGACTCCATCGCGCAAGCTGCCACAACGATCCGAGTTGGCAACGGCCTCGAACCCGGCGTGCAAATGGGCCCGGTCATCAGCCGCGACAGCAAGCAACGTATCGAGTCGCTCATCGCCACCGGAGTCGGCGAAGGCGCCAAGCCCATCGTCGATGGCCGCAACACCAAAATTCCCAAGTACGAATCCGGAAATTTCCTCACGCCCACCGTCCTCGATGGCCTTCCGTCCACCAGCCATCTCGCCAACACCGAAATCTTCGGCCCCGTCCTCAGCCTCGTCCACGCCAACTCGATCGACGAAGCCATGGATTTCTTGCGCCGCAGCCCATATGGAAATCAGGCCTCTCTCTTCACCACCAGTGGCTCCGCCGCGCGAAAATTTCGTTACGAAGCCCCCGCCGGAAACATAGGCATCAACATCGGCGTCGCCGCTCCCATGGCCTATTTCCCCTTCAGCGGCTGGAAAGAAAGCTTCTTCGGCATCCTTCACGGCCAGGGCCGTGACGCTGTCGAATTCTTCACCGAATCCAAAATCGTCGTCGAACGCTGGTCGCGCCAGGAAACCCGCAAGTTCTAGGTCGTGGACTTGATTACTCATCGTCATGGCAGGCCAACTCGCACAGCCCAGGGAACGCTGCCACCCAAATTGTCATCCCGAGCGTAGCGATCGAAGATTCCGATCCGGTCGCAAGGGATATGTTTTTTTCTTCGTCAGTGAGATACAAAATGGGAAGCAAGCTGTACTAGAGGCCGATTCTTAGCTGTGAGCTGTAAGCTGTTAGCTCTTTTATGCTAACCAAACCTCTCCATCTCGACGTCCACGAACAGATCGAATGCGCCCACACGCTCGCCTCGCGCTTCTACACCGATCCCGCGATCCTCGGAATTGAAAAGGTCCGCATTTTCCATCGCACTTGGCAACTCGTCGGCACGCTCAGCCAATCCTGCGGCGAAATCAACGGTCTTAAACGCACCATCTCCGATCCAGAAACTCACTTCACCGCCGACCTCGCCGGCGAACCGGTCATCGTCGTCCGCGACAAGCAGGGCGCCCTCCGCGCTTTCAGCAACGTCTGCCGCCACCGCGCTGGACCCATCGCACTCGGCAGCGGCTGCAAAAATGTTCTTCGCTGCCAATACCACGGCTGGACGTACACGCTCGACGGCCGCCTCATCGGCACTCCCGACGTTGATGGCGTGGAATTTTTCGACCGCAGCACGATGGGCATGTTTCCACTGCGCTGCGAAACCTGGGAACAATTCATCTTCGTAAATTTCGACCCCAACGCCGAACCGCTCTCTTCGTTCCTCGGCGAAATTCCTCAGCAAGCGCGCGGTTTTCAATTCGATGGCCTCGAAATGGTCGAGCGTCGCGATTACCTCATCGATTGCAACTGGAAGGTTTACGTCGACAACTATCTCGAGGGCTATCACATTCCCATCGCGCATCCCGGACTCATGCGCGAAATCGACTATTCGCAATACCGCACCGACACGTTCCGCTACTACTCGCAACAATTCGCGCCGATCCGTGCGATGAAGCCCGAAGATTCCGGCGAACGCTTTTACGCACCCGGCACCGGCATTCAAGAAGCCTTGTACTTCTGGATTTTCCCCAATCTGATGATCAACATTTATCCCGATAACATTTCCACCAACCTCATCGTGCCCCTCTCGCACGAAAAAACACTCACCATTTTCGAGTGGTTTTTTCACGACGCGAATTCTGAAAAAACAAAAGAGCGCATCAAAAAAGCCGTCGCGTTCAGCGACGAAGTCCAGCAGGAAGACATCGGCCTCTGCGAAAACGTCCAGCGCGGCTTGCGCTCCTCCACCTACGATCGTGGCCGCTACTCCGTAAAGCGGGAAAACGGCGTCCACCATTTCCACATGCTCCTCGGCGAATTTCTCGGCCAGGTCTGAGATGAGCGGAAAGAATCCGAAGTGATCGTCATCATCATGGGCACCACCGGTGCTGGCAAGACCACCATCGGCAAATTGCTCGCCCGGCAGCTCGGCTGGGAGTTCGACGACGCCGACAGTTTTCATCCCGCGGCAAACATCGAGAAAATGTCCCGCGGCATTCCGCTCGGCGACGCTGACCGCGCACCGTGGCTCGCGGCGCTGCACAATGCCATCGCCCAATGGATCGCGGCTGGAAAAAATGTCGTCCTCGCGTGCTCTGCGTTGAAGCAATCCTATCGCGAAGAACTTAGCGTCGGGCCGGATGTGAAGATCGTCTACTTAAAAGGAAGCTACGAATTGTTTGCCGGGCGGATTCACGAGCGGCACGGCCATTTTGCGGGTGAGGGAATATTGGCCGGCCAGTTTGCGGACCTTGAAGAACCGAAGGATGCGGTGACGGTTGATGCGAGCCTCACGCCGCAGGAAATCGTTTCCGAAATACGGCGGCGGCTCGCGTTGCTCTAGCGCCATGAAAAACCGTCGCCGGCTCGCGTTGCACTAGCGCCATGAAATGCCGTCGCCGAAATTCGCCGCCTCGTTCCACGCTGGAGCCATGAAAAATGATCGCCGGCTCGCGTTGCACTAGCGCCATGAAATGCCGTCGCCGAAATTCGCCGCCTCGTTCCACGCTGGAGCCATGAAAAATGATCGCTGGCTCGCGTTGCACTAGCGCCATGAAATGCCGTCGCCGAAATTCGCCGCCTTGTTGCACGCTGGAGCCATGAAAAATGATCGCCGGCTCGCGTTGCACTAGCGCCATGAAAAACTGGCGCCGAGATCCGGCGACGGCTCTCCTTACTCTGGTGCTGTGAAAAAAGTTTTCGCGGTGGCTGTTTTGGCGCACTTGTCAGGGCGCTTGACGAACGCCTGATCCCGTCATTTCGAGCGAAGCAGGCCGGCTTTTTTCTTCGCTTCGCTCCTGCGAAGCGCCGGCCTGCGGAGGGAGAAATCTCTCCTGGTGTTTTCTGTTACGGTTTTGCAGGTGCGGGAGTCTGCGCCGGAGCGGGATTGAAATTCACCTTGGGTGCCTGGCGCGCGCCTTCGTCGGTTTTGAAGTAGGCGTCGTTGCGGGTGAAACCGCTCATGCTGGCGATGAGACTATTCGGGAATAGAGCGATGAAGGTGTTGTAGTCCTGGACGACTTCGTTGTAGCGGCGGCGCTCGACGGCGATGCGATTCTCCGTTCCCGACAATTCATCCTGAAGCCGCAAGAAGTTTTCATTGCTCCGAAGCTGCGGATAATTTTCCGACAGCAACAGCACTTTCGTCAGGGCCGAGTCCAACTTCGCGTTCGCCGCAATCTTATCCGTGGGATTTGTCGCGTTCATGTAGCCTTCGCGCGCCCTGGCGATTTCGCCAAAAACGGTTTGCTCCTGCGTCGCAAATCCCTTCACGGTCTCGACGAGGTTGGGAATCAAATCCGCGCGCCGCTGCAGCACGACGTCCACCTGGGCCCAAGCCGCATTCACCGCCTCTTTTTTGATAGCCATCTGGTTTCGCCGGCCCACATACATGCTCCCGAACATCAGAGCAAAAATTAGCAGCAGCGCTACAACTACTAGAAGCACTTTCATTCTTGTTCTCCTCTCCCTTTACGCAAATATCTAGGAATTCTGTTTTGCGACTCGCTGCCACTCGCGCGTGGGCACCAGGTGATCGAGTTTTTCGGTCACCTGCTCGATGGCGCGCATATACGCTCCGAACTCTGCCGCAGCCGCTCCGTGTCCGTTTCCGTGCGCGGCCGCAGCGGTTCCGTTTCTGCGCAGCTCCAGCGCCTTCGCAAAAACATTCGCGTCCGCTCCGGTGAGTTTTCCAATGTGCTCGAAAACTTCGTTCCAGGCATGCGGCGGTTCTTCGCCAAACGCAATCAGCGTGTGCCGCAAAAGCGTTTTCACGCTGGAGATGGATTTGGCCATCACGGTTTGGAGATCGTGATCATTTCCCACAGACATGAGGAAGCGCTGCCGCAGGCGCAGTAGCACCGTTCGCAGATCGTGTTCCAACTGCACGCGGTGCAAATTGGTGGGCACTTCGATGCCTTCGACGGGATTTTTCCCGAAGAGCACGCGATGCTCACGTTGAATGTCCAGCAGTTCGATCGAGAAAACATCCGCCGATTCCCGCAGCTCTTTCTCGGTGAACAAAAGTGGCGGAGGCTCTTTTTGCTCTTTCTCCCACCAGGTCACCACCGCCGCGACGCGCTTCAATTCATCCGCCGCCAGCGAACCCATCACGCAGAGCACGTTGAGGTCGGAGTGCCGCTCGTCGTAGTCGCCGCGCGCCGCCGAACCGTAGAGGACTACCGCTTCGAGGTTGGCGTGCGCCGCTTCTTTCAGCCGCCCTACCAATTCCGTCAGTTTTCGTTCTCGCTCACGCATGTACAATGCTCCTTCACCAGCTTCCGCCGGCGCCGCCGCCGCCGCTGCTTCCGCCGCCAAAACCACCAAACCCTCCGCCTCCGCCCCCACCGCCGCCGAACCCGCCGCCTCCGCCGCGCGAACCTCCACCGCCGCTATTCATCAGCATTCCAAGTATGAACCAGAGGATGCCGCTTCCACCGCCGCCCCCGCCGCGCGAACCTCGCCCCGCGATGAAAAAAAACAGCACGATGAGCCCCACGAAAATCAAGATCCCCGCGCCTCCGTTGTTGGGCCGCTGATAATGAATGGCGGGCGGGGGCGGTTGTCCAGAGAGCGAAACTCCCGACGCATCGGCGACATATTTCGCCAATTGCCATGCGCCGGTCTCGATGGCGGCGCTGTAATTTCCGGCGCGGAATTGCGGCACCATGGCGCGGCCAGCGTCGCCGGCGCGGGCGTCGGTGATCACCGGCTCGAGGCCGTAGCCGACTTCGGTCCAATATTTTTTTTCGTCGGGCGAGACCAGCAACAGCACGCCGCGATCGTCTTTTTTTCCGCCGACGGCGAGTTGCTTGTACAACTCATTTCCGTATTGCGAAGCGGCCTCGCCTTCGAGCGAATGGACGGTGACAATGGCCATCTGTGCGCCAGTTTTCTGCTCGAGCTCGGTACAGAGGGCTTCGAGGCGCGCTTTGGTGGCCGGCTCGATCGCGCCAGCGAGATCGGTCACGTATCCCGTGGGATGAATGTTCTTGATATTTTCGGCGCGGGCCGCAGCCGCGCCGTACGCAAAAATGAGCGCCACGCAAAATACGCGGACGAGAAGACGGCGATGAACTCGGGTGAGGAAGTTGCTCATGAAGTGCTGTAGTGGCGCATCTGAACTATAAAGCTAGTTCGCTGAGTTCGCAAAGTTTCCGGAGTCCTTCACCCGGCGCCCACTCGCTCTCTCTACATTATTCTACGTTTTGCCGGCTTGAATGTTTCAAAACGTCTTCCAATGAAGAGACTAAGCGAGGTTAGAAATAACAATCCGCGATATCGCGCACGAACGTTATTGCCGCGGGCTAAACCGGAGAGAAAGGCACAATCAGCCGCCGCGGCCGGCGCGGCGCGCGCGATCGCGCCAGGGGCTGAGGACGGTGTAACGCGGCGTGGCGGTGGCGTTTTGCTTGCTGGCGGAAAGAAGCCTTCGGCGGACCAGCCAGCTTACGGCGGATTGCACGGAGCTCTTCGAGACGCCGATGGATTCGGCGAGTTCCTGATAGCTGATCTGCACGGGCGAATTTCTGTTTTGCTGCTCGACGGCCAGCCAGAGGTAGACCAGAAAGCTGACGGGACGGCGGTCGTGGCCGACCAGGTCGCGCAGGAGCACGTCGGTCACGTAGGCATCGATGGCAGGCATAACTATACCGATGGTTAATATAGGAATGGATGGCTGATTGCAACCGGCAAATGACACGAGCTATGCTCCGGCTGGCAAAAAGGAGGCCAACAAAATGATTCGAGGAATGAAGTTCGTCAGCATTCCGGTGCGCAACCAGGACGCTTCGCTGAAGTTTTTTACCGAGAAGCTGGGATTCAAAGTAACCACGGATCAGTTTTTTTCCGAGAAGCAACGATGGATCGAGCTGAAGATTCCTGGCGCTGAAACCGGGTTGGTGCTCTTCACACCGGACGGCCACGAGAAGCGCATCGGCGATTTTCAGCCGATATCGTTCTGGTGCGACGACGTGTTTGCGACCGCCAAGGTTTTGAAGTCCAAGGGCGTGGAATTTGAGAAGGACCCCAAGACCGAGGATTGGGGAACAGCTGCGATTTTTAAGGATGTGGACGGAAATAAATTTGTGCTCTCCAGCAAATGAGCGGAGCGCGGTTGGCTGCTAGGCGAAGTATTTCTTGAGCGGCTCCCAGTAGTGGGATTTCCATCCGAAGTTGAGGTGATCGTAATCGCCTTCAGGGAAACCGGTGTGATCGAGGACCAGCATCGCGCCGGAGCCTTGCGGCTTGAGTTCGAAATGCACGATGGAGTAGATGCCGGCATCCCAATGCGTGGGACGCCAGGCTTGCACGATGCGCTGGGCGGGGAGCAGCTCAACATTTCGTCCGACGATCAATCTACCAAACATGGAAAACGCGCCGCCCTCTTTGGCGTCGATCGTAGCGGGCAGGTCGGAGAAGGCGGCGAACTGCTTGGAATCCAGGATGGCGTCATAAATGCGCTGAGGAACGGCTTTGAATTCGACTTCATTGCGAAGGGAAGTGCGCGACTGATTGGCGGGCGAGCTTGGTGGTTCCTTCATGGCCGGATCTTGCGTCCGTGCCCAGAGACTTGAACCGGCGGCGAGACTTCCAAACGCGAAAGCCATACCGGAGACCAGTTGCCGCCGCGTCGGAGTATTTGCATGGGCTTGGGGAAGTGTTCTTTCGCTCATAGCGGTCCTCCGTTGTTCCTGCGTTCTTTGGCCTTACGCCCAGTCGAAACCGTTCTTGATGAGCGGGAGCGAGCGGACGCGCTTGCCGGTGATGGCGAAAATCGCGTTGCAAACCGCGGGCAAGACGGGTGGCAACGCGGGTTCGCCGAGGCCGGTCGGGGGATTGTCCGTGACCTTGAAATGGACTTCGATCTCCGGCGGAATTTCGCGGATGCGCAGCGGAGGATATTCGTCGAAATTGTTTTGCATGGCGCGGCCCTGCTCGATGGTGATTTCGTAGCCGCGCAAATGGCTGAGCCCTTCGATCACCGCGCCCTGCACTTCCTGAACGGCGCCGGCGGGGTTGATGATTTGACTGCCAACGTCGCCCGCGACCCAAACTTTGTTTACTTTGACTTTGTTGCCGCCGATGATTTTCACTTCGGCGACTTCGGCGAAATAGCCGCGGTGGCTGAAGTGAAAAGCCACGCCCATAGCGGTGTCTTTCGGCAACGTGCGTTGGCCCCAGCCTGATTTTTCCGCCACGAGTTCGAGCACGCCACGCATGCGGTCGTTGTCGAATAGGATCGGGGGTGGAGCCTGCGGATTGCCGGATGGAGTGCCGGCGAGCGGAGCGGGCTTCAACATTTCCAGGCGAAACGCGACGGGATCTTTTCCGGCAGCGTGGGCGAGCTCATCAATGAAGGACTGCATGGCGAAGGCAATGCCGTTGCTGCCGGGAGCGCGCATGGCGCCGGTGGGAATGCCGCAGGCCATGACGGAAGAGTGCAGCGCAAAGTTGGGGAGAAAGCGCGCGGGAAATTCGTCGGAAGAAATTCCCGCGGCGGAGGCGAAGCGTTCGCCTTCGCCGAACGAGACGAAATGATTTCTCCATGCTACGAGGTTTCCAGCGGGATCGAGGCCGCCCTTGAAATAGTGGTAGCCCGCGGGACGATAGAAGTCGTGATGCATGTCGTCCTCGCGGGTCCACAGGAGCTTGACGGGGACGCCGATCTGCTTGGCGATCCAGGCGCCTTCGATCATGTAATCGTTGGTCAGGCGCCGGCCGAAGCCGCCGCCCATGCGCGGCAGATGAATGGTGATGTCTTTTTCGGAAATGCCGAGGGTCTTGGCGACTTGCGCGAGGCCGCGTTGCGGCGTTTGGCTGGGAACCCAGAGTTCAAGTTTGCCGTCGTGGAAGCTGGCGGTGCAGTTCTGCGGTTCGAGTGGGGCGTGAGCGATGAAAGGATAGTAGTAGGCGGCCTCGACGGTTTTCGCCGCGCCTTTTAGAGCGGCGTCGACATCGCCATCGGCGCGCAGCGAGCGCATAGGTTTTTGCTTGGAGATTTCGTTGGCCTGCTTGAGGAAACCTGCGCTGCTTTGCTGGGCGGTGGCGCCTTCGTCCCACTTGATTTGCAGTTTTTGGCGCGCGGACTTGGCGGTCCACCAGTGGTCGGCGACGATGACGACGCCGGGCATCAAGCCGGTGAGGTCGGTGCCGCCGTCCACGACGAAAGCGAATTTAATGCCCGGCAATTTTTTTACCTCATCGACATTCGAGCTGATTACTTTTCCGGCGAAGACGGGACACTTTTCGAAGACGGCCCAGAGCATGCCGGGAAGATGCAGGTCGATTCCATAGAGAGGTTTTCCGGTGACGATGGAAGCGCTGTCCACATTGCGTGTAGGCTTGCCGATAATCTTGAAGTCCTTTGGATCTTTGAGGGGGATGGATTGAAGATCGGGCGGCGGAAGTTGGGCCGCTTTGCTGGCGAGTTGGCCGTACGTGAGGGTGCGGTTGGTCGGCTGGTGCTGGACGCGGCCCGAGGACGTGCTGCATTCGGATTCAGGAACGCTCCAGGTTTGCGAGGCGGCGGAGACGAGCAACTTTCGTCCGGCGGCGCCGACCTGGCGCATGGGAAGCCAATTGTTGGGAGTTGCGGTGCTGCCTCCGGCGACCTGCAAACCATATTTTGCGAAATCCACGTCGGCCTGTTCGATTTTGACGTCTTTCCATTCGACATCGAGTTCGTCGGCGATGAGCATGGGCAACATGGTCTTGATGCCTTGGCCGACCTCGGGATTTTTGGCCATGATGGTTACGACGCCGTTCGAAGCGATGCGGATGAAGGCGTTGGGCGTGAGCGTGGCTTGCGGAGCTTGCGCGAAAAGTCTTGAAGCCGGATCGAAGTAGGAGGCCAGCATCATTCCGCCTCCGGCCAGGGCAGAGACGCGAAGGAAAGAACGGCGATCGACGGCGACGGTTTGCATGGGGCCTCCCCGCTCGAGGCCGCAAATTCGAGGGGCAGCCCGAGCATCAAACCAACATTAGGAAGGAAGGAGCCGTCTGTCAAATTCGAAATGCGGAAGCCTGCGTTTAGAAAATTCCAAAGAGCGGTGCGGACCGCGAAACGCATTTGTGACCGTAAGCGCGGGGAATCGACGGAATCTTCAGGAAACCGGTTCCGTAGTTCCCAGAGTGCTAACTACGCATTCCATTTAAATGAGAGCGCGCGCGGCGAGCGACTCGTTCGTTGAGTCTCCCTGAATGCACCGAACAGTTTTTCAATTTGACCCCGCGAGGCAAAGTTCTGTATTTTTCAAGGTTTAGGGGCATTCGGGATTGAAAGAGTACCCCGACAGCGAACAACGGAGCGCGGAAAGTTCGCTAATCGCGTAATCTGTTCGTGAGAGGCTGGGCCGGCTATGGAGACTACGTCCGTTAAGAAATTCGGTGGAAGCAGCGAGGCGGTGAAAGCGATTCCTCTGACGCGCGAAGAGATTCCCACCGCAGTCGAAGAAATACTGACATCCACGCGGTTCATTGATATTCATACGCATCTTTACGCCCCGAATTTGGGAAAGCTCGGGCTCTGGGGGATCGACGAACTTCTTACGTACCATTATCTCGAAGCGGAATTTTTCCGCTCTTCGGAGATGAAGCCGGAGGAGTACTGGAATCTATCCAAGACCGAGCAGGCGGATCAAATCTGGCGCACTTTGTTCGTGGAAAATACTCCAATTTCGGAATCAACGCGCGGAGTGATTGGAGTGCTCAACGCATTCGGATTGCCGGCGGATGAACCGAGCCTTGCCAAAGCGCGCGATTTTTTTAAGGCGCAGTCGATCGAGCCGCACCTCCGAAAAGTGATGCAAATGGCGGGGATCAGCGCGCTGGTGATGACGAACGATCCGCTGGACCCGGAGGAAGCGCCGCTTTGGCTCGGCAACAAGCACGAACATCCGCAATTTCACGCAGTGCTGCGGCTGGACCGGATTTTGCGCGGTTGGCGGACGCACTGGCAGGAGCTGGCGCGCCAGGGATTCGCGGTGGACGAGCACGCGGGCGGAAAATCGGTGGCGGAAGTTCGCCGGTTTTTGAGCGAATGGTGCGAGCGGATGCGTCCGCTGTATATGGGTGTTTCGCTGACGGACGCATTTCAATATCCGGACGAAAACATTTGCACGAAGATGTTGCGGGATGCGGTGCTTCCGGCGTGCCGGGAATTCAAACTGCCGATGTCGCTGATGATTGGCGTGCGGCTGCAAGTAAATCCGGCGCTGCGGCTGGCCGGCGACGCAGTGGGGCGCGCCGATCTGCGAGGGCTCGAAAATATTTGCCGGAGTTTTCCGGAAAACCGGTTTTTGGTCAGCGTGCTTAGCCGGGAGAACCAGCACGAACTGTGCGTGTACGCGCGGAAGTTCAATAACCTGATGCCGTTTGGCTGCTGGTGGTTCGTGAACAATCTTTCGATCGTCGAAGAAATCACGCGGGAGCGCATCGAGATGCTGGGAACCAGCTTTATTCCGCAGCATTCGGATGCGCGGGTGCTGGAACAAATTATTTACAAATGGCGGAATACGAGGCGGCTGCTCGCGCGCATTCTGGCTGATTCTTACAAACTGCTGCTGGAGGATGGACGGGCTCCCACGAAGCAGGAAATTCAGCGCGACGTAAACCGGATGTTCCGCGGGAATTTTGAGAATTGGATCGGGCGCCGCCTGGAGTGAACTGCAAGAGCGGTGAATTTTCGCGATTGGCGGAGCGCGCGTGTTCGTTGCCGCCGAGTTTTCGCTTATTGGCTGCATTGCCGCTGTATCTCGGTTACAATTCGCCTTTCTTGAAACCGGAGGAAACACATCATGAAGAGAATCGTGTTGCTGTGCCTGCTGGCGTTGCCGCTCATGGCGGATGCACCAGAAGAGCAGCCGCCGGCAGGTTTTCTACATTGGAGTCCGGCGAGTTTCGCGAAGGAAGGGAAGGAACTCGGCGTGAAGGCCGCAACGGATGCGCACCACTCCGCAACAAAAGCGCTGGGCGAGTTCGACAACGATTACTATCTCCTCGCGCATCGCGAGGGCGATGGGTTGGCCGAATGGCATGAAACACAGGCGGATGTTTTTGTGGTGGAGTCGGGTTCCGCGACGCTGGTGGTTGGCGGCACGATGAATGGCGGCGAGACAACGGCGCCGCATGAGATGCGCGGCCCTTCGATTACCGGTGGATTCCGGCAGAAACTCGTGGCCGGAGACATCGTGCGAATACCGGCGAAGTTGCCGCACCAGCTTTTGCTGGATGGCGGGCACGAGTTCACTTATTTTGTGGTGAAGGTGAAGGGCTACTGAGGATCGCGAGGCGGAGAGAGCGAAGGCGATGAAGATTCGGGCGAAGCAAGAATGCCGCTGGGACTTGGTGAGTCTGGGCGAGGTGATGCTGCGGCTCGATCCGGGGGAGTTGCGGATCTGGACGACGCGGAAGTTCGAGGCGTTTGAAGGCGGCGGGGAATACAACGTGGCGCGGGGTTTGCGCCGGTGCTTTGGGTTGGATACTGCGATTGCGACTTCGTTTGTGGACAATCCGGTTGGAAAACTTTTGCAGGATTTGATTTATCAGGGCGGAGTGGATCCGTCGCTGGTGCGCTGGGTGGCGGACGACGGCGTGGGGCGCAGCGCGCGGAACGGATTGAATTTTACGGAGCGCGGATTTGGAGTGCGCGCGGCGCTGGGCTGCTCCGATCGCGGGCATACGGCGGCTTCGCAGATGAAGCCTGGGGAGATCGATTGGGATGAAGTGTTCGGAAAAATCGGAGCGCGGTGGTTTCATACGGGGGGAATTTTTTGCGCGCTTTCGGAGACGACACCGGAAGTGGCGCTGGAAGCGGTAACCGCGGCGCGGAAGCACCACGCGATCGTTTCGTACGATTTGAATTACCGGGAATCGCTTTGGAAATCGTTTGGAGGAAAGAAGCGGGCGCAGGAAGTGAACAGGAGGCTGGCGCAGCATGTGGACGTGATGCTGGGGAACGAAGAGGATTTTTCGGCGGCGCTGGGTTACGAAGTGGAAGGGGTGGATGAGAATTTTGCGGCGCTGGATACCGGCGGATTCAAAAAGATGATCGAAGCGGTGGTGAAGGACTTTCCGTTTAAGGTGGTGGCGACGACGCTGCGGCATGCGAAGACGGCGACGCGAAACGACTGGGGTGCGATTTGTTATAGCGAAGGAAAGTTTTATCAAGCGAAGCAGCGCGAGGATCTGGAAATACTGGATCGCGTTGGCGGCGGAGATTCGTTCGCGTCCGGATTGATTTATGGATTTTTGTCGGGGCAGGACGCGCAGTGGGCGGTGGATTGCGGGGCCGCGCACGGGGCGCTGGCGATGACGACGCCGGGCGACACGTCGATGGCGACGTTGAAAGAAGTGTTGCAAGTGATGAAGGGTGGAGCGGCGCGCATTTCGCGGTGAAGAGAAAAGGGACTGAACGTGGACAAGGCGCACGTAAAAAAACGGATTGAAGAGATTGGGATCGTTCCGGTGATTCGAGCGTCGTCGGCGGCGGAGGCGAGTTTCGCGGCGGAAGCGATTTGGCGCGGGGGGATTTCCATCGCGGAAATTACGATGACGGTGCCGGGGGCGCTGGAGGTAATTTCCGAACTTACGCGGACGATGCCGGAAATTCTTGTAGGCGCGGGAACAGTGCTGAATCCGGAAGCGGCTAAACGGTGCCTGGATGCGGGGGCGAAATTTCTGGTGAGCCCGGGGCTCAATGTGAAAACGATCGAGCTGGCGAATCGTGAGAAGGTTTTGATCATGGCGGGAGCGCTGACGCCGACAGAAGTCATCACGGCGTGGGAAGCGGGAGCGGATTACGTGAAAGTTTTTCCGTGCGGGCAGATGGGCGGTGCGAGCTATATCCGCGCGTTGAAGGGGCCACTGCCCGATGTGCCGCTGGTGCCGACGGGGGGAGTGAATCTGGATACGGCGCCGGAATTTATCCAGGCGGGTTCGGCGGCGCTGGGGGTTGGGGGCGAGCTGTTGAAGAAGGATGTGCTGAAGACGCGCAATGCGTCGGCGTTGCGAGAGCTGGCGGAGAGGTTTGTGGCGGTGGTGAAGTGGGCCCGGGAGCAGAGGGCCGCGAGTTGAGGCGAAGATGTATGACGATGGAAGGGCAATGACGACAAGTAAGGCGCTGCGGATCGATCCGCGCGACAACGTGATCATTGCGCTGGCGGATTTTCGGAAGGGCGAGACGCTGGCGTTTTCCGGCGAAGAATATACGTTTGCGACGGATGTGCAGGCGAAGCATAAGTTTGCGACGTGGGATTTCGCGGTGGGCGACAAGATCGTGATGTACGGAGTTCTGGTGGGGAAAGCTGTGGCGCCGATTACGCGGGGGGAAGCGATTACCACGCGGAATATCCGGCATGAGGCGGCGGAGTTTCATTCGAGGGAGGGGAATTTTCATTGGACGCCGCCCGATGTTGCAAGATGGCGGGGCGCAACGTTTCGAGGCTTTCACCGGAGCGACGGCGGCGTGGGGACGAGAAATTATTGGATTGTTTTGCCGCTGGTGTTTTGCGAAAACCGGAATCTGAATGTTTTGAAGCAGGCGTTTGAGGAGGAGTTGGGATTTGCGGCGCCGCAGATTTACCGGCAGCAAGTGGCGGAGCTTGTGGAACTTTATCGCGAGGGAAAAACGGGAGAGATCAGGGGGCATGCGTTCTCGCCGAAGCCGCCGGGGGCGGCGCTGCGGCGCGTGTTTCGGAATGTGGATGGGATTAAGTTTTTGCTGCATGAAGCGGGATGCGGGGGAACGCAGGAGGATGCGAGAAATCTTTGCGGGCTGCTTGCGGGTTATATTTGCCACCCGAATGTGGCAGGGGCGACGGTGCTGAGCCTGGGTTGCCAACATGCGCAGGTGGGAATGTTGAAGGAAGAGATTGCGAAGCGCGCGACGGACTTCCGGAAGCCGTTGCTGGTGTACGAGCAACAGAAGTCCGCTTCGGAAAACACGATGCTCTCGCAAGCAGTGAGAGATACATTTTTGGAATTGGTGGAAGCCAACAAGATCGAGCGCGCGCCGGCCGATATTTCGCACTTGTGCGTGGGGCTGAAGTGTGGCGGGTCGGACGGTTTTTCGGGGATTACGGCGAATCCGGCGATTGGGCACGCGGCGGACGTGCTGGCAGCGCTGGGGGGAACGGGGATTCTCTCGGAGTTTCCGGAGTTGTGCGGAGTGGAGCAGGAGCTGATTAACCGCAGCGAGAGTCCGGAGATTGCGGAACGGTTTATTCAACTGATGAGGAATTACGAAGCGCGAGCGAAGGCGGTGTTTGCAAGTTTTGAGATGAACCCTTCGCCGGGAAATATTCGCGACGGATTGATCACGGATGCGATGAAGTCCGCGGGAGCGGCGAAGAAAGGCGGGACTTCGCCGGTGACATCGGTTTTGGACTATCCGGAACGATCGACGAAGCCGGGGCTAAATCTGCTGTGCACGCCGGGGAATGACGTGGAGTGCGTGACGGCGCAGGCGGCCGCGGGAGCGAATATCGTTTTATTTACGACGGGATTGGGCACGCCGACGGGGAATCCGGTGACGCCGGTGATGAAAATTGCCACGAATTCGAATTTGGCCGGGCGGATGGCGGACATCATTGATTTCGATACCGGGGGGATCGTGACGGGCGAGACGAGCATTGAGAAGGCGGGCGAGGATATTCTGGAGGAAGTTTTGCGGGTGGCCAGCGGGGAAGTTCGAACCAAGGCGGAGTTGCTGGCGCAGGATGATTTCATTCCGTGGAAGCGCGGGGTGTCGCTGTAGAATCCGGCGGGCGTTTAGAGTTGCCGGAGCAAAAGATTTTTTGTTTTGATTGTGGCGCGGTGAGATTGCGCCGTCCGATCGAGAGGGCGGGGCAAGCCCCGCCCCTACGACGAGGGTTCCAAGTTTTGGATCTCCAGCTTAAAGACAAAGTGGTAATCGTGAGCGGTGGCGCTAAGGGCATTGGCGCGGCTATCGTGCGCGCGCTTGCGAAGGAGGGCGCGGTTGCCGCGATTTTGGACAAGGACGCAGCGGCGGCTGGAGCGCTGGAGAGCGAGCTGCAGAAGTCGGGCGTGACGTGCGTGGTGGTGATCGCGGATCTGAATGAGGCGGCGAATTGCCGCGATGCGGTGGCAACGGTGGTGGAGAAGCTGGGGCGGATTGATTGTGTGGTGAACAATGCGGGTGTGAACGACGGCGTGGGATTGGAAAAGGGGACGCCGGAAGCGTTTGTGGAATCGCTGAAGCGGAATCTATTTCACTATTACAACTTGGCCCATTTTGCGCTGCCGGAGATCAAGCGGAATAAGGGCGCGATTGTAAATATAGCGTCGAAAACGGCGGTTACGGGGCAGGGCGGGACTTCGGGATATGTGGCGGCCAAGGGCGGGATCCTGGCGCTGACGCGGGAGTGGGCGGCTGAGTTGTTGCCGCATGAGATTCGCGTGAACGCGGTGGTTCCGGCGGAAGTGATGACGCCGTTGTACCGGCAATGGCTGGAAACGTTTCCGAATCCGGAAGAAAAACTGAAGACGATTGTGGCGAAGATTCCGTTGGGAAAGCGGATGACGACGGCGGAGGAGATCGCCTCGATGGTGGTGTATCTGCTTTCGGCGCAGGCGTCGCATATAACGGGGCAGCATTTTTTTGTGGATGGGGGATACGTGCATTTGGACCGGGCGCTGACGTGAGTTTTGTGGTTCACCAGACGGCGGATGGGGCAAGCCCCGCCTTTACGAGCGCGGACCTGGAAGTGCCTGGCCAGTCGCGATGATTGAAACCTGCGCCCTGGAGGTTTGATGGCGAGACGCTATTGTTTGGCCCTGGATTTGAAGGATGATGCGGGATTGATTGCGGAATACCGGCGGTATCACGAGGAAATTTGGCCCGAGATCGCGCGGAGTATTCGAGATGCCGGGATTGAGGAGATGGAGATTTATTTGGTGGCGAACCGGTTGTTCATGATTATGGAAGTGAGCGAGGAGTTTTCCTTTGAAGCGAAGGCAAAGACGGACCATTCGAATGCAAAGGTGCAAGAGTGGGAAAAGTTGATGTGGAAATTTCAGCGGGCGCTGCCGCAAGCGAAACCGGGACAGAAATGGATGCTGATGGAGAAAATTTTTGAGTTGAAGAGCTAGAGGGCAGCGAGCCTTAACGCGCGCGGCACAGGAATCAGGACGAAGAAGGTCTTCGAGGGGGGCGAGACGAAGATGAGTGAGAAAAATTTGATTGGGCGGCGCGAATTGCTGGCGGGGTCGGGCGCGGCGCTGGCGGCGGGGGCGTGGCCGTTTTCGGGCGGAGGATTTTTTTCGGCGCAGACGAAGCCGGGGGAACCGGAGGACCGCGCGCGGCGGATGCAGTGGTGGCATGAGGCGCGATTTGGAATGTTCGTGCACTGGGGACTGTACAGCGTGCTGGGGCGGCATGAGTGGGTGATGGAAAACGAAGGAATACCCGTGGCGGAATACGAGCAGCTGGCAAAACAGTTCAAGCCGAAACCTTATCCGGCGCGGGCGTGGGCAAAACTCGCGAAAGCCACCGGGCAGAAGTACATGGTGATGACGACGAAGCATCACGAAGGGTTCTGCCACTTCGATACAAAGCTGACGAGCTATTGCGCGCCGAAACAGGGGCCGGGGCGAGATTTGGTGAAGGAGTATGTGGACGCGGCGCGGGCCGAAGGATTGCGGGTGGGATTCTATTATTCGCTGATGGACTGGCATCATCCGGATGGGGCGCGTTGCGCGACGGATGAAGCGGCGCGAAAGCGGTTTGTGGAATACATTCATGGAGAGATTCGCGAATTGCTGACGCAATACGGAAAGATCGATGTGCTTTGGTACGACGTGGCGTGGCCGCTGGATGCGGCGGGGTGGGAATCCGAGCGGATGAACAAGATGGTGTTTGAGCTACAGCCGGACATTATCGTGAACAACAGAAACTTGCTCCCCGGCGATTTTTCCACGCCGGAGCAGGAGATTGTTGCGGACAAGGGCGGGCACTCGTGGGAATCGTGCATGACGTTGAACGACAGTTGGGGATTTCAGAGCGCGGATGATGCGTGGAAGAGTCCCAAGCAGGTGATTCGAAATTTGATTGAGTGTTCGTCGCAGGGCGGGAACTACTTATTGAATATCGGACCGCATGCGGATGGATCGATTCCCGGGGAGTCAGTGAAGATTTTTGAGGAAGTGGGGCAGTGGATGCAGCGCAACGGCGACACGATTTGTGCGAGCGATGTTTGCCAGGTGGGTGCTTCAAACTACGCGAGCTTTACGCGCAAGGGGAACAAGCTGTTCATGCACGTTTACTTCTGGCCGGGCGAAACGGTGACGCTGGGCGGACTGCAAAATCGAGTGAAGTCGGCGCGGCTGCACGCTTCCGGCGCCGCGGTGAAGTTTGAACATGACCGTTTTCGCGTGAGATTTACGGGACTTCCGGCGGCGGCGCCGGATCATCCAGTGACGACGCTGGAGATCGAGTGCGATGGAGCGCCGGTGCAAAATACGCGGATGATCCGCGAGGAACGGCCGCGGCTGGGAGTCTGATGTTCGCCGAGGCGGTGATTTTGGGATGCCATTCGCCGTCGCGCCGGTAAGCTGCACAATTTTATTAGCGGGCGCTATTGATTTACGCCGCTGGCAAGCATTCCACCATCCACCAAAAGTACGTGACCGTTTACATAGCTTGCGGCGTCGGAAGCGAGGAAGACGGTCGCGCCCACGAGTTCATCGAGTTGTCCGAACCTTTTCATCGGCGTACGCATGAGGAATTCGCGGCCGCGTTCGGTGCCGTCGAGGAGAGCCGCGTTGAGGTCGGTGCGAAAAACGCCGGGAGCGAGGGCGTTGACGCAGACGCCATGCGTGGCCCACTCGAGGGCAAGAGATTTTGTGAGCGAAGCGACCGCGGCCTTGCTGGCGCTGTAGGCGGCAACTTCGTAGAGGGCGACGAACGAGGCGAGAGAGGCCACGTTGACGATGCGGCCGTATTTTTGATCGACCATGTGCCGACCGAAAGTGCGGCAGGCGCGGAAGAGGCCGGTGAGATTGGTGTCCAGGATGGCGTCCCACTCTTCGTCGGAGACCTGGAGGGAGGGAGTGCGCTTGGTTCTGCCGGCGCAATTGACGAGGATCTGAACGCTGCCGAATTCTTTGCAGACAGATTGAAGAAGAGTTTCGATGGTGGCGGGGACCATGACGTCGCAGGGAACGGCGATGGAGCGGCGGCCCAGGGATTGAATTTCCCTGGTGACGGAATGAACGAGATCTTCGCGGCGGCCGGTGGCGACGACGTTTGCGCCTGCGATGGCGAGACCCTTGGCGAGAGCCAGACCGATGCCGCTGGTGCCGCCGATGACGACGGCGGTCTTGTCCTGGAGGTCGAGAAGCGGGTGCCCCATGCGGGAGTTCTCCTGTTGAACTGCGCCAATTGAAATTTGTGCGCTGAGAAAGACTAACAAGGAGGGTGGGGAACACCAAGATGAATATGTGTTTGGTCGATTTTGAAAAGTTAAAGGGATCGTTTATTCAGGCGAGAGTGTATGCGGGGAGTCTTCAACCTACGACAGTCTCATAGGCAATTTCAGGAAGGAAGTCACCGCGAAAAATGTGAGTCCAGCCGCTGCTACGATCGAGGGCAGTTTGCTTTATTGCGCCGGCGCGCTGGCCGGATTTGCTTTTCGCAAACAAGAAAGATTCCGCCGCTCCATTGGCGAGGAAGACACGAAGCGGCGCAAGTTGTCCGAGTTGGCGCGCGTAGCGGTAATGGAAATTGTCTTGAAGGCGCTTTTCGATGTTGGCGGCGGCGCGACGAAGAATATTCCCGGGGGCAGAAGACTCGATGTAGAGAACGTAGCCAGGCGCCGGCGGATCGGCATCACACGCGAGCATCGCGAAGGCTGGGGAAATATCGAATGATTGGAATGCCTCGCTCAAAATACCGGAGACATGCGCTTCATTTAACTTTTCGCCGAACCAATCTGAAATATAGTTTTGGCGGCCGAGAAAACGAATCATCGGACAACCGCGGATATGGCCGATGACTTCGATAAGGTCCTTCAACTGGTATCGGTAGAAACCGCCCCCGGTGGTCAAGACGACCGCGTAGCGTTGCCCCTTTTCTAGCTCATGCGCAAATTGCGGGCGCTCGGAATTGCACGAGCGAGCGTCGTCGATGGGAAGAAATTCCAGAAAATGCGAACAGATGGCGAGAGCGGAGCCTTCGTGTCCGTGAAGCGGAAAAGATACAAAACCCTCTGTGGCAATGAGGCCCTTTCCCTGCATGCGGGCTTGCGGAAAAAGGGTTGCAAGGATTTTTGCGTGAGAAGAAGAGTTGGCATCGGTCCAGCTGCTGAGGATGCGGAGAGAAGGCCAAATCCGTGCGTGGATTTCTGATGCAGTGCTCGAGCAGAGAGCGAGGCGAAGTTCGCGGGCGCGTTGCGGATCGGAGTGAAAGGCGGAATGGAGAATTTGGGGGGCGGGAGTTTTTGTGGTGATGGTGCCGCGTTCCAGGTCGTAAGCAAGGGCGTCGCCCCACTCTTGAAGCGGGGCGACGAGGAGCGAGAGGAAAGAGGGATTCCATATGGAGATGAGTTTTAGGTTGCGACTGCGGACGAGGAAGAGAAGAGTGACGTAGCGGAAGGTCTCCATGTCAGGAATGGCGCGCACTGATGAAGGAACGGCCAGCAATGAATTCACGAGGTGTTTTTGCCAGCCGCCGAGGTAAGCAGCATCTTCTGCGAAGCCGATAGGAATGCCAGCGGAGGTTTCGCGATTTGGCGAGGTTGCCGGACTGACGGACCAATAGGATTGACCGGACAGGAGACTGGGGTCGTGCAAAAAGAGATCCACGATCCAAGCGCGAATACCAGCTTGGAATTCCTGTTGCAGCGTCTGATTGTAGGGAATCCATTTTTCGGCGCTGGAAGAACCGCTGGTCGGTTCGAAGAGGCGAATGGGATCGCTGGTGAGGATGTTTTTCTCTCCGGCGGCGATGCGTGCGACGTGCTGGGAGTAAGCTTCATAATCGGAAAGTGGAACGCGCTGTTGATATTCACGCGGGGAGCGGATGGACGAGAAGCCGTGAGCGCGGCCGAATTCGGTGGCGGCATTGGCGGAAAGGATGCGATTAAGGATGGATTGCTGGGTTTGCGCAACGCGCTTCGTGGCGCGATGAAACTGAGCGAATGCGGGAAGGCATCCGGCGAGCCAGAGCGAATTTGCGAGCGCTGGATTCATGAGGATTTGGCGGCGGGATGCTCCAGGCCGATGGGCGTGCGATCCATGCGCGGCGTGGCGCGAAAAAAACTTACGAGAAAACCGAAATAGCTGCGGCCGGAAACGGCGCGGGGAAGTTTGGGCCACACCAGACTGTGCAGTTGCGGGAGATGGTAGCTGGGAACTTCTGGAAAGAGATGATGCTCGAGGTGAAAATTCTCGTGGAGCAGAAAAAATCCGACGATCGGATTGGGAAGAATGGTGCGGCTGGCGATGTAGGGATCGGAAGCATCGGTGATTCCATGTTGCGTGAAGCCGCGGATGGCGGTCATGGTACCGACGATCAGAAGTGGGATGAACCAGGCGATGGCGAGAAGTGAAAAAGGGACGTAACGCAACAGAATGATGTAAAACGTGGCCAGAAATGCGTATTCCGCGAGTATGTGGCGGCGCTCTTCGCGGGTGCCGTGCTTGAGGGCGAGAATCGGGATCAGCAGGAGGTAGAGCAACGATCCGACTGAAAGGCGTAAGAAGTGGAGAGACCAGAGCAGGGAACGATGGCGCGTGTAGTTTTGATAGTCGTCGGGGTCGCGCGGGTCGCCGAGAAACATGTGATGGCGGGCGTGGAGGACGCGATAGGCTGAGAAAGACATGCAAAAGGTTGCGCCGATTAAAACGGAGGCGATGCGATTCCAACGGCGATTGGGGAAGAGCGTATCGTGCATGCCATCGTGCATGAGGAGAACGAAAGCATTGAGCGCCAGAGCGGTGGCGGCTATACCTGCGATGACGAAAGGCCAGCGATTGTGTACGAGAGCTGTCGAGGTCATCGCGAATCCCAAAATGCCGAGGGTAATGAAAAAGAAGAGTTCGAAGAAGCGTTTGCGCCAATCGTGTTTGGACAGGTGGGCGATTTGTTCTTCCAGACCGCGAGCGAGATTCGCTCTGGCTCGAAGCGTTACGTGAAGCGCGCCGGATTTGGGAGTTCGCTCAGACAGTGAACTGCGCGGCCCATTTTCCGGGCGATTGATCGGATTCATACGCGTCACACCTTCATCAAGCGGGGGCCGACCATGCGTTCGCCCGCGCGAGTGAGATTGGAACGGGAAATTTCAGTGAGGCAAGCGAGTTCGTCGCCGCGGATGTGGCCTGGATTCGTGCGATGGAAAAAAGCAATCAATGGATTACGCAGACGTTCTTCGGTGACTTCGGCGACGCCTTCGCGCAGGGGGTTTGCGGAGCGAAAGCGAACGACTCCTTGCTCGGCGCAATATTCGGTGCCGAATTTGCGTTCGCCGAGTACATCGAGAATGCGCTTGACAGGCGACGATGTTGGTTTTTCTGGATGCGGATAGTATTCGCGGAAAAAAACGGGCAGGAAACGCCAGGTCTTGTAGCCGGAGCAGATGAGAAACCAGAAAACGGAAGTATCCGGATTTCGCTCGCGAATGCGATCGGCCTCGGCAAAAACAGTTTGGCTCCAGAGGCGGCTGAGAATCGTTTCTCCCCAGAATTCCTGGGCGACGATGGTATCGCCAGAAAAAAAAGCAACGATTTCGCGGCCGTCGATTGTGGCTGCGAGACGCATGAGAGTGGAGAAACCCTGAATTTGGCCGTCCCTGAGATCGCGGAGGAGAACGATCGATTCTTTTTCGGCCAGGTCGCTTTCGAATTGAGCGTGCGATGTTCGCAGAAAATAAGTTGAGAGCAACTCGTACATGCGCCGGCTTTCGCCGCGAGTGAGCATAGAGCGCGTTACAACGGAACCGGTAAGGCGCCGCGCGGGAGCCAGATCAAAGGGTGGCGATGTCCACGTAAGCGGCGCGGTGGTCAAGTTGCTCATGGAACGGGCCTCCATCCGGCCATTGGGCCAGATACAAACGGCTTGCGTATGAAACGTGGCTGTATTTGCTTGCGATCGAGAGTAAATGGTCGCGCGCGTCGAGTCCGATCAGCAAATAATCGAAGTCGCGTGTACGCGCGAGGCTGTACAGTTCGCGCAAAAGCGCTGAGAAAACTTCCAGTTCTTCGTTCGCGATGCAAAGAAGAGCGGCGTAGATGCTGCGTAGTTTCGAGCCCGGACGCGGGAGAGTTGAGCGGCCGATCCAAGAAGCGCTGAAGTCATAAAGAGGCGCCGCCGCCTTGAGCCAACCGGAATACCCCTGGGTGATTGTTTGTTTGTAAGCGGATTGATCCCAAAGGCCGACGACGCCAACGATGTCACCGTGGCGGCGGGCGATGAGTAAGTCTTCGATTCGCAGACCGAGGGATGTGAGTTGGAGAAGAGAATCCTGGGTCCAAACGGGAAAGAACTGGCGTCGCGGCCCCTGAGCTTGGAAGAATCTCGCAAGTTCGAAAACTTGTTCGGGAGAAGCGTGGGAAATTTCTAAATCAGTCCTGATCGGCGGTTTGGCACGCCCGAGGGAAATAGCCAGTGTGCGGAAATCCGCGACATGGTGAAAGGAAGGAAATGACTTGCGCGCCTTCCGAACTAGGACGCCCTCAGCTTCCTGGTTTCCGTCGACGATGGAAACGAGATAAGCGGGAAGGGGATCGCGTTCGTGCAGTTGCTTCAGCATGGCGAAGCCCCGCGAAACCAGCCAACGGCCGCGGTATCGGTGGTCGATGCGAAGTTGCCCGAGATAGCCAAGGCGTTGTGGAACTCCATTGATGAAAAGTTCACGCGTGGAACGGCAAGCCACACCAACAACCTCGTCTTCCTGCTGTCCTCGAGCGACAAGCACCTGGAAATCGCTTCCCGTCACGCGGCAACCGAGCGAAAAATCGGGCTCACGCTCATATGTGAGAGTGATGTTTCCCGGCATGGGTTCGCGGCGGCAAAGCCCGCGAATCGCGGGATCGTCGGCGGGAGTGGCAAGATCGATCTGCACCTCCATCAGCTCACCTTCAAAACTGGGAATGGTTCTAAGGCAAATGGCTGACTGTGAGAAGCTTTGAGCAACGGGGCGATGTAGTCTTCATCGCCAAGCGGAAAATCCTTACGCCGGAGCACTTCGGATCGAAACAGCAGATTGATGGAGAAGAAATGACTCCACATGAACCAGTTCTGGCTGTTGACGTGAAAATCCAGGCTGCGCCGGAAAATGGAGGAGATACCGTAAAACTTTTGGCGCGCCTCGATGCAGCGTTGTTTCACATCTTCCGCCGTCATCCCGCGGGGCGCGAACGGAACCATGCCGTAGCGGTATTCGGGAGCGAGCCACCAGCGTTCATAGAGCAAGCGGTCTTCTCTTTGGAGACGCTCGTAAAGAGGGGTGCCGGGAAAAGGCGTGAGGTGATTGAACGCAACGATATAAAATCGATGACGCTGGGCGAATGCCAGCGTTTCCTTTAGCGTGTCGCCATTGTCCTCGTCGTAGCCAAGGATAAAAGTGACGTACAGGCGAATTTCATGACGGCGCAGATTTTCCAGCGCTTTTTCGTAGCCTCCTTTCATCATGTTGAATGTTTTGTGCATGCGGCGAAGATTTTCCTGGTTGAGCGTCTCGAAGCCAATGAGCAAGCCCTGGCAGCCGCTGGCTTTAATGAGTCGCAGGAACTCTTCATCGTGAGCGGCGTTGATGCTGGCCTGGCTGACCCACCGAATTTTCAGCGGGATAAGTTTGCGAAAAAATTCCTTGGCCTGGTCCATGTTCGAAGTGATGTTGTCATCGACGAAAAAGATCAGCGGCTTCTTGATCCGGCGAATCTCTTCGATAATCTCGTCGACGGGACGGCGGTTCTGCGTGTTTCCAAAGTAAGACTGGATGGCGCAGAACTCGCAGCGAAAATGACACCCGCGTCCGGCTTCCACCAGGCCAACCGGAAGGTATCGTTTGCCGGCGAAGATAGAACGGTCGGGACGCAACCCCGTGAGAGGCGGGCGGCTCGGCTGGCGGTAGACCCGCTGCAAACGGCCGCTGCGAAAATCAGATAGAACTTCGGGCCACAGGCGCTCCGCCTCACCGATCACGATGGATTCGGCATGTTCACTGGCTTCTTCGGGAACAAGCGTGGGATGAAACCCGCCCATCACGACGGGCACACCGCGGCGGCGATATTCGGAAGCGATTTGATAGGAACGCTTCGCGGTGTACGTCTCGACACTCATGGCCACGAGATCAGCCGGCTCGTCGAAGGGAATCGACTCGGTGCGATCGTCGTAAAAACGAATTTGCGTGTCCCTGTCGCGCGGCGTCAATCCAGCAAGTGTAGCGGGCGCTAGCGGCTCCATCTGCCATGTGCGAATGTACGGCTGCCCGCGCCGCCGGCCGATGCAGGGATGGACGAGCGTTAGCCGCATAGAATTTCCTTAGGCATTGGGCGCCAGTTGCCAGTCGCAATTGTAAAAAGTGTCGAGATGATACGCGTAAAAGCGATAGCCGAGATTGGCTGGGATCGCGATGTGCAGCTGCGTGCGTGAGCCTGCCAGCCGTTTCCAAATGGAGGAATAGCTGTACGTTTTTTTCCACGCGCGGCGCGCATTTTGCAGCAGTTCATCTTGAGTCATGTTCTTCGGCTGAAAGACGACGTGCTGGCCGTCGTAAAGACCCCAATTCTCGGTAGTGATGCGGCCTTCCGCTTTCAGCCTTTTGAAGAACGGTGTGCCCGGAAAAGGCACGGCGATCGCGTAGCGTGGCAGATCCATGTGAGTGGAAAGGACGAAGTCCACGGTCTCATCGAACGTCTGCACGGTGTCGTGGTCGAAGCCGAACACGAAGCAGCCCATCAGGGCGATGCGGCGGTCGCGAATTTTTCGAATGACTTCGTGATAGTCGTGCCGCATGTTGAAGGATTTTTTGGCTTCGCGCAGGGATGCCTGGTTCAGGGACTCGAAACCGATCAATAGGCCGCGGCACCCGCTGCGCGAGGCGAGGTCGAGCAGCTCGTCGTCCCAGGCGATAGTAGTGGTCGCCAGTCCGCCCCATTGAATTTTGAGAGGTATGAGTGCAGCGAAAAGTTCTTTGGCGTAAGCAACATCGGCGATGAGATTGAGGTCCAGAAAAATCAAGCGCTTAGCGTACATCTGGCGAATGTCCGCGACTACGTCGGCGACGGGTTTTTGCAGCGGTTTGCCCCAGGCGGAAGGAACGACGCAAAACTCGCACTGGTAAATGCAGCCGCGCGTGGCCTCCAGAGTGTGCGCCACATTCACGAAGCGGCTGTTGTATAGATCTCGCTTTGGGAAAGGCAAGTTTGCCAAGCTGAGCGACGGGCTTTGATCGTAGCGCGGCCGCAATTTGCCGGAAACAAAATCGCGCAAAAGCTGCGGCCAAGATTCCTCGGCGTAGCCAACGACGACCGAATCAGCGTGGTCCATGGCTTCTTCCGGCAGCAGCGTTGGATGAACGCCGCCTATAACAACCGGAATATTGCGCTCCCGAAAATGCGCGGAAATTTCGTACGCGCGCGGAGCCGTGCCAGTTATAGCAGTAATACCCACAAGATCTGCTTCGATGCGGTCGGGATCGATTTCGCCCACGCCTTCATCAATGATGCGAACTTCAGCGGGAATCTCCGGCGGCACCAGCGAAGCCAGGGTGGTCAGAGTGAGCGGCGCATAGCGCATCGTCTTCTTCCAGATGCCGCCCCGATGGCGGTAGAGAGGACCGCGCGGACACAAAAGGACAATGCGAAGTTTGGAGCCAGCCGCTGGGTTTTGCGGCAATCGATCGCGCGCGACGGCGGGTGCAGAGTCTCGCGGGCCGGAAGGAAGAAGCTCAACGAGGGACATGATGCGCCTCCGTCAAAGTCGGCTATGGAAGGACACTAGCATGCGCACTTCCAGCGCGAGTCAGCCCCGGTGGAATGCAGGGGCTAAAGAATCAACACGATGCGCGGGACGTAAATGCCGGCGAATGCAAGAAAAAGGCGACATGTGACGTAGAACCCTTGCAGATAAGCGTGGGCACGACCGGGAATGCTTTCTCGCAAAAAACGCAGAAGAAAGTTCAGCCAGCGACTCTCCACAGCAGCACCGATCCCGCCGCGTACCGCATATTTTCGGTATACTCCGTTGTCTGCATCGCCTGATGGGTTTTTGACTCTCAACACCAAGCCCAAAACATGACGCCAGCCCAAAGAGAACTCCTCCGTGAACTTCAAGACTTCGCCAAGGCTGCTCCTTCGACTCAGTCCCTCATGGAGCGGGTCGCCAAGCGCCTTCACGAAAAAATGATTCGCTACAACTGGACTGGCTTTTACCTTGTCGATCCCGCCGACGCCGGCTATCTAATCGTCGGGCCTTACGCCGGCAGTTTTACGCCCAAAGCCCGCATCCCCCTCAACGCCGGACTCTGCGGTGCGGCCGCCACCAGCGGTCAGGCAATCGTCGTCCAGGATGTCTCGAAAGATCCGCGTTATCTAGCGGGATCGTCTCTGGTGAAATCCGAAATCGTTGTTCCTATATTCGTGAACGAACAGCTTGCCGCCGAGCTCGATATCAACAGTTATTTCGCCGGGACTTTCCCAAAATCCGAACAGGAGTTCGTCGAAGCCTGCGCCTCCGTCCTGGCCAGCTACCTTTCCAAAGCGCACTGAACGACGACGGGGGCATCAAATGCCAATCGAAATTCGCGGCTTAGCTCCGCTGCTTTCCGTGTTCGACATGCCCACCTCCATCGGCGAGCAATGCGCCAGCCTTTTCAGTTTGGGAAGTTGAGTCTGTGCTGCAGGGCAGAAAAGCGCGGGTCAGAGCGCAACGGATCAAGTTCGGGTTCGACTTTAGCAAAAACCAGGCCGTTCGACCGGTCGGCAAACGCCTTTTCCATCCACGTCATCGCCACATCGTTCTTGCCCAAGCCCAAATAGACTATGGCGATGTAGTAGGGCGAAACGTACTGCTTGCGGGATTGTGCCACAAGTTGTCCCAACAACCTTTGTGTTTCGACTCGGTTTCCCGAGACAGCGTATGCATGCGCGAGGGCGGAAACCATCAATGGGCTATTGTGAGAAAGTTCAACGGCCTTTTGCAGTTCACTGAGCGCGAGATCATATTTGCCTTTTTGTTCGTACGCCTGGCCCAGAATCAAATGCGCCCATTCATAAGTCGGATCCATTTCCAACGTGTCGCGGAGCTGCGCGATGGAGCGGTCGTATTGCCGTGCTAAGTAGAGCCGCCAGCCAAAGCTGGAATTGATGCTGATAGAAAGGGGATCCAAGTCGCGCGCTCTTTTGATTTGTTCGAAACTCTCGTCAAACCGTCCCATGGCGATCGAATAGAGCGAATAACGCTGGTAAGCGGTGGCGTATTTCGGATCGAGTAGGATGGCCCGCTTAAATCCCTCGGACGCGCCGGCCCAGTCCCAGTCATAGTTGAATTTTGCAGTCGCCAGCGAAGTTTCCGCCTCCGCAAGCGAAGGATCGATTTCCAACGCGCGGATCGCGGCGGCTTTTGCTTTTGGCGCCGCCTCAGCCGCGGGCAAAGTTCCATATATCGTTGCGCCGATGATGCCGTAACAATCCGCGAGGCCCGCGTACGCCAGAGCGTATTGCGGATCTTTGCGCGTGGCGTCCTCAAAGTATCCGATGGCTTTTTCGAACCCTTCCCCCGAGCGCTTGTTCCAGTAATACCGCCCCTTTAAATAGTCCTCGTACGCTTCGGGGCTCACCGAGGGCTTCCTGGCCAGGCGCTCCTTGTCTTTCGGGCTCAGGTTGATCCGGATTTCATCCACAATTGCCGAGGAGACCCGGTTCTGCAGAGAAAGAACGTCGCCCAGCGGACTCTCGTAAGTCTCCGCCCAGAGGTGGTGATCGGTGGAAACCTGCACCAGTTCCGCCGTAATTCTCACGCGATCTCCCGCTCGCAACACGGTGCCCTCGACAACCGCATCGACGTGCAAGTCTCGCGCGATTTCCGAAAGCGGCTTGTGGGTTCCCTTGTAAGCCATCGCCGTCGACCGCGAGATGACTTTCAGCGACTGAATCTTCGCGAGATTTGCCGTAAGGTCATCCGTCATTCCGTCGGCAAAATAATCCTGCTCCTTGTCACCGGACAAATTCTCCAGAGGCAGCACCACCAGGGACATCGTGTGTGCTGAATTTACATTCGCGGATTCCATGCCCCTGACGTAGTGCACGGCAAGCCCGGAACAAATCGCGAACGCCAACACCCCCGCCGACAAAAGAGCGATTCGGGGCAGGGTCAACCAATGTTTTGCGTTTCTCCCCGCGCCAACGCCATTAACATCGGACGGCGCGAACAGAGCAGGATCTCTTGGCGCCACCGGGCCAGCCGATGAGTGATCCCGTAGTTCACCCGCTTGCGGGGACGTTGCCTGGATTTCTTCGGTGGGTGCAATAAATCTATAGCCACGGCGCGGCAAGGTCTCGATAAAGCGCGGATGGTCAGAGGAATCCCCCAGCACCTCTCGCAGCCGCATCACGGCGTTGTTCACTCCGTGATCAAAATCAACAAACGTGTCTCCAGGCCAGAGACGTTCCCGAAGATGTTCCCGCGTTACAACTTCGCCGGGGCTCTCGAGTAGTATCGCCAAAATTTGGAAGGGCTGTTCGGATAGCTTGAGGCGCAACCCATGCTTCCGCAGTTCGAAGGATTTGAGATCGATCTCAAAAGCCCCGCAGCGAATGATCCTCGAAGAGACGAGTGGTTTCTCCATGTTTTGGGCCCGGGACGCCTGCGAGTATAGCGCTAGCCAACAGGCCCGTCAAAAATATCTCAGGATGCCGACGGTTAAGTCTCTTATTTTCTTCCATTAATCCGGAGATGCATAAGTGTTTTGGATAGGATGCATCAGGTATTGCACTCCTTTTCCTCTCTGTGCAAATTGGCCCCACTTAAGAATGGCGAGTTCCGTGCCGTACAAATGCAGACGCGCCGGCACTCGCCCAGTCGCATCCCGGCATTCTTGTTCGGGAACGTAGTAAGGGGGAATGATGATCTTCAAGCGAAACCTCAAGGCGGCAGTCCCGTTCGTGCTAGTCGCTGGGCTGATCGCAGTTCTCAGTGGGTTTTGGGCTGCGCCCGTTCGAGCCCAAGTATCGGGCGCAACGCTGTCCGGTCAGGTCACCGACGAGCAAGGCGGGCCAGTCGCGGGAGCCGCCGTGGCAATCAAGAATGTGGGTACCTCCGGTGTCCGCGACATCACGACCAACGCCGACGGTTTTTATTCCGTTCCAAACCTATTGCCCGGCGTCTACGAGGTAAATGTCACAGCCAAAGGGTTCCGGTCGCTGCTTCAGAAGGGGATCACGCTATCGGTTGGCGCGGAACAGGCGCTCAACTTCAGCCTGAAAGTCGGAGAGCTCAGTCAGCAAATTGAGGTCAGCGCGGCGCCGCCGATTGTGCAGACGAATTCATCAACCATAAGTGACACCGTCGACTCCACCACCGTCCGCGAACTGCCTCTCAACGGGCGCGATTGGACCTCGCTGGCAACGCTCGAGCCCGGAGTTTCCAGCATTCCCAATCAAGTAGGAACAGGATTCAGCGCCAATAAAGGGAACCGCGGTTTTGGAAATCAGTTAAGCAACAGCGGTCACCGCGCCAATGAAAACACCTACCGCGTCAACGGCATCAGCATCAATGACTATTCGAACGGATCCCCGGGTGGCGCTTCCGGTTTGAACTTGGGCGTTGACGGCATCCAGGAATTTTCCGTTCTCACCAGTAACTACACGGCCGAGTATGGCCGCACTTCCGGCGCTGTCATCAATGCCATTACCAAGAGCGGCGAGAACGATTTCCACGGTACCGCTTTCGCGTTCGATCGCGACAAAATCTTCGACGCGAAAAACTTTTTCGATCCGGCCGGCCCCATCCCTTCTTTCCGGCGCGTGCAGTTCGGCGGCTCGGGCGGCGCCGCAATCGTAAAAGACAAAACATTTGTGTACGGAACCTACGAAGGCGTCCGCCAAAATAAACCCGGTTCACAGCTCATTCACGTGCCCACCGACGCGGAGCGCGCGCTGGCCGTTCCCGCAGTTGCGCCATATCTCAAACTTTGGCCCGAGGCTCCCGCCGGCACGCCCGTCGACAGTAACGGCATTACTCAGACGTTTGGCGTCGCCTTGCCCACTATCTCGAACGAAAACTACGCCACGGCCCGGGTGGACGAGAAATTCTCAGAAAAAGATTCTCTGGCCACCAGCTATTTTTATGATTCGGGCCCGCAGTCTCAGCCCGATCCGCTGCAAAACGCCATCCATCAAGTCTTCTCTCGCCGGCAGATGGCCAGCGCGGAAGAAACGCACATCTTCAATCCCGTCTTGGTGAACACTTTCCGCGCCGGACTCAGCCGCGTCCGCGGCGACATCAACGATCCCGTTTTGGGCGACAGCGTGGCGACGAACACGGCCCTGGCGGTCGCGCCAGGCGCGATTGGACCTCCACAGATCGCAGTTACAGGCCTCACGACAGCGATCGGTTTGGGAGGACTCAACCGCTTCCTTCACCGTTGGACCTCCGGGCAATTTTACGACGACGCCTTCCTTACTCGCGGCACGCATTCGATAAAATTCGGGTTCGCTTTCGAGCGCATGCTCTATAACATCACGGAACAACTCAGCCCCAACGGCCGCTTTAATGGTTATCCAAGCCTAGCTGCGTTTTTGAACAATGCGCCGAATACACTCAACGCACTGGCCCCCGGCGGATCCCACGAGGTCGCCATTCGGGAAAGTCTCTTCGCGGGATACATTCAGGATGACTGGCGCTGGCGTTCGAATTTCACCATCAACATGGGCGTGCGCTATGAATTTACGACGCTGCCGAAGGACGCTAACAATCGCGTCCAGGAAATTACCACACTCACGAACTGTGCCACCCCAGGCGTCGCGCCCGGCCCCACCAGCCCGTGCGGTCCGGTGCACGTTGGCAGTTTTATCGCCAATAATCCCACCACCAAGAACTTCGAACCGAGAATCGGGTTCTCTTGGGATCCATTCAAAGACGGAAAGACCGCCGTGCGCGGCGGCTTTGGCATTTTCGATGTCCTGCCTCTGCCCTACGAGTTTGGTCTCAACACCGCAGCTACTGCTCCATTCCAGATCATCGGCGCCGACCACACGGCATCTTTGGGTGGTGGCATCGATCCCAACATCAGCTTCAATCCCAACAACATCCGGAATCGTTTCGTGGATCAGAATCCCAAGCGAGCCGACGTCCTCAACTGGAACATAAACATTCAGCGAGAAGTCGCTCCCGGCTGGACGGCAATTGTCGGCTACGTGGGTTCACGTTCCGTTCACTTGTCTGTGGCTGCGGATGACATCAATCTCGTTCCACCAGTCCAGACCGCAGCCGGCATCCTCATCCCTCTGAATACTTACCAGCTTGATCCAAACTGGGGAGGCGCAAACGGCGGCATCACTCCCGGCGGTCCAGGCGGAGCGGGAATTCGCCCCGTTCTCTTCGACGGCGCATCCTCATACGAGGGTCTCCAGGCACAAATTAAGAAGACCATGGGCCATGGCCTGCAGGGGCAGATCTCCTATACCTTCAGCAAGTGCGACGACACAAGCTCGGCGCCCGTCACCGGCGATACGTATGTCAATTCCGTTGCCGTGCCGCTCTTGCTTAGCAAACAGTATCGGGTCGGGGCCTGCGATTTTGATGTACGTCATACTTTGGTCGGTAATTTCATCTGGGACGTTCCAGGGCCCAAGTCCGGATTAACCTCGTACGTCGCAGGGGGCTGGGAACTTGGCGCCATCGTTACGGCAACCAGCGGCTCTCCGTTTACACCCACAATCGGCGGCGGTGCCGACCCGCTGGGCACCGGATTCAATGGTGACTTCTCAATGGATATCGCCAGCATCGTGCCTGATTGCAGTCCTATTCGAGGGGGCGTGAACTACCTCAATGTAAATTGTTTCACGCTGCCATCCGCTCCAGCAGCTTTCGCCGCGACGAACTGTCCGGTGAATAATTCGGCGGCGCAAACCGGCTTTTACAACGCTCCGGCCAGTGTGGTTCTTCCCTCGGGCAATGTCGCTTGCCAGAATCTGGTGGGCAACCTCCGCCGCAACAGCTTGTACGGACCCGCGCTTGCGACCGTTGATTTCTCGGCGTTCAAGAACTTCACTTTTAGGGAACGGCTCAAACTGCAGTTCCGGGCGGAGTTCTTCAACATCTTGAATCACCCCAATTTTGCGGCTCCGAATTTCCTGAACGATGCCAACAATTCCATCTTCGACTCCACCGGGGCACGCATCTCTAACGCCGGCGTTATCGGTTCCACGTCCACCCCGTCGCGCCAGATTCAGTTCGGCTTGAAGCTGGCGTGGTAGAAAGCGGCCGAGCGATTTCAGGGCTGGAACTCACCCATCCAGCCTCGCAACCTAACTGAGTCTTTCGCTCCGTCAAGTACAATGCCAGGCGCCAGGATCTTGTGAGTTGCGCAACCTTCAGAACCTTGTTTCGCGGACCTAACTTGATGCAAGACCATGCCGCTCATCACCCGAACGACGCTTTGAACTCTCGCTTTCAAACTCGGTACGTGAACTCGTTTTCTAAACTCAGCAATATTTCATTTAGCGAGCCCTTGTGAGCATTCCTTCCTGGCGCAGACAAAAAATAATGTCCGTCATCCGCGTCTCCAGCGGGAATTTCCTGGAGATGTACGACTTCATGGTCTTCGGCTATTACGCCACCGCTATTGGCAAAGCTTTCTTTCCTAATGGCAGTTCCTTTGTTTCCTTAATGCTTTCGCTCACGACCTTCGGCGCCGGATTTTTAATGCGCCCTCTTGGCGCTCTTGTCCTCGGCGCGTACACCGACCGTCATGGACGCCGCGCCGGATTGCTTCTTACCCTTGGCATGATGTCCGTTGGCATCTTCTCCATCGCTTTCATGCCCGGCTACTCCACCATCGGACTTTTGGCTCCGCTACTGGTCGTCTTCGGCCGCCTCCTTCAGGGCTTTTCCGCCGGGATGGAGCTGGGCGGCGTCTCCGTCTATCTCTCGGAGATCGCCACTCCCGGACACAAAGGCTTCTACGTCAGTTGGCAATCCGGCAGCCAGCAAGTTGCCGTCATGTTCGCCGCCAGCATCGGCGTGGTTCTCAATTCCGTTCTTCCACCGGAAAAAATGGAGCAGTGGGGCTGGCGCGTTCCGCTGCTACTCGGCTGCATCATTATTCCTTTTCTCTTCCGGCTGCGCAGTTCGCTGGCGGAAACTGACGAATTCCTGGCGCGCAAACACCATCCCAGCACTTCCGAAATTCTCCGCTCGCTTACCAGTAATTGGCGAATCGTTCTCGTCGGGACCTTCATGGTCACGATGACCACTGTCTCGTTTTATATGATTACCGCGTACACGCCGACGTTCGGCAACTCGGTCTTGCATCTTGCGAGCACGGACAGCCTCATCGTCACTCTTTGCGTTGGGGCCTCGAATCTCTTCTGGCTCCCCATCATGGGCGCGCTCTCCGATCGCATCGGCCGCCGGCCGCTGCTTTTTGGCTGCACAATATTGATGCTGATTACCGCCTATCCCGCAATGCTTTGGCTGGTCCGCGAACCATCGTTCACCAGACTCTTGACGGTGGAACTTTGGTTGTCCTTTATTTACGGCAGCTACAACGGTGCGATGGTAGTTTTGCTTACGGAGATCATGCCCATCGAAGTAAGAACCTCGGGATTTGCTCTGGCGTACAGTATCGCCACGGCGATCTTTGGCGGCTTCACACCCGCGCTCAGCACGTATTTAATTCACATTTCCGGAAATCGCGCGATTCCCGGGTTGTGGGTTTCGTTCGCGGCAGCGTGTGGATTATCGGCGACGTTTTTCGCCAAGCCAGATACTCCGGAGGTTCCTGCGGTACAACCTGTCGCGGTAGAGCGTTAAAGCGGGGTCTCTGGGATACTTTTCTGTGGTACTTCTCTGGGACGTGCGAGAAACCTTTTTGGCAGAATGCCTAAACGCAGATTGGCTCAAGTCGTTGACAGAAGTCCAGAGAATCGTGGAGAGTCGGCGGGAGGAACGCTTGCAGCGACAAGTGCATTGGCGGTTTCTCACTCCATTTCCCTTCGGGTGATGAGAGTTCGCCAGCGTATCCCAAACTCGCGGCTGCAATAAGTGCGGCTCATGCCGTTCGACTTGTTCACCGTCCTCACATTTCCGTAATTGTAAGAATTGTTTCCACTATGCGTTCCGCGGCTTTGCCATCCCAGAGCGGAGGGAGACGTCCTGGTTTGCGACCATTTTCTAGTACATCTTGCGCGGCTCGCATAATTTTCGCCGGGTCGGTGCCGACGAGCTGGTTAGTGCCGTGGGAAATCGTGACGGGCCGCTCCGTGTTATTTCGGAGCGTCAAACACGGCACTCCCAGGGCCGTGGTCTCTTCCTGGATTCCACCGGAATCGGTCAATACCATTGTTGCGTGACTCATGAGCGAGAGAAATTCGAGATATCCGAGCGGGGGAATGAGTTGCAGGCGCGGGTGCGCCGCGACCTTCGACGAATCGAGTTTCTCCTTCGTTCGCGGATGAACGGGGAAAATGACCGGGATCTCCTCGGCCACGGCGACGATTCCTTCCAGTAGGCCGTGAAGAGTCTCCACCGAGTCGACGTTTGAGGGACGGTGAAGCGTGAGCATGGCAAAGCGCTGCCAGCCGCCGCCATTCACCAGGCCCAATTCGTCGCCAATTTTCGAGCTTTGCGACAGCGGCAAGGACTGATGCAAAGCGTCAATCATTACATTTCCAACAAAATAAATGCGCTCGCGGGGGCGTCCTTCGCGGAGCAGATTTTCGATGGCACATTCTTCCGTCACAAACATGTAGTCCGCCAAAGCGTCGGTCAACATGCGGTTGATTTCTTCCGGCATCGAGCGGTCGAAACTCCGCAGGCCCGCCTCGACATGAGCGATTCGAATACCCAATTTTGCCGCGGTCAAAGAGACCGCGATTGTGGAATTGACGTCGCCAACCACCACGACCAGATCCGGGCGATATCGCAACAAAAGCGGCTCAACTCTTTTCATGATCTCCGCAGTTTGTTCGGCGTGCGAGCCCGAGCCCACACCGAGATTGGCGTCGGGGAGTTGCATTTCGAGCTGTCGAAAAAAGACATCGGAGAGCCTTTCGTCGTAGTGCTGTCCCGTGTGGACCAGGAAAGTTTCGATTTCTTTGTGGCGCTTCATGGCGCGCAAGAGGGGCGCCATTTTTACGAGGTTGGGGCGGGCGCCAACTACGTTTAATATTTTGAGAGGACGAGGCATCGGATAGGATTTCCGTTTCTGACTTTAGTGTAAGCTACACCGGATCGGAAGCAGATTATGACCCTGCCAAATTTCTTCATCGTTGGCGCGCCCAAAGCTGGAACTGACGAACTTTATTACGACCTCGATCAACATCCGGAGATTTACATGAGCCCCCTCAAGGAGCCGTGTTACTTCTCATCGGAGATACGCCCACAGAATTTTGAACCATCGTTGCGAAGACAGGTCGAGCTTTCGGTTGCCGCCACGCGGGAATTCCTTGATGAAGGGATGACATACAAACGGTTTGGCGGAATTATCTCCGAAGGAAGCGACTATCAGCGACTCTTTTCGAGGGCGAAAAATGAGAGAGGCGTTGGTGAAGGAAGCGTCTGCTACTTGTGGTCGCATTCGGCGCCGGAGGCGATTGCCGCCGCGGTGCCGCATGCGCGCATCATCATCGTTCTGATGGATCCGGCCGAGCGCGCGTTCCAGCAATATCTCAAAAGCATCTCCGACGGCACGGTCGATCATTCCTTCGGGGAGCATTTGGAAGCCGCATTCCTGCCGGGGGGGAGCGAACTTGGGGTCTACCATCCTTTTCTTCTCGACTTTGGAAACTATTTCGAGCAAGTCCGCCGCTACATGAAATTCTTCCCCGCTCAGCAACTCCACATCTCTCTCTATGAGGATATGCAGGCGAACCACGGGGAGTGGTTCTCGGGCCTGCTTTCGTTTCTTGAGGTTGAACCGGAATTCGTTCCGGAGGCAGTCGAGGTGCCCTCGAAACCGCGCGTGCCGAGATTTCCGGCGCTGAGCGCTGCGCCGTGGATTCGCCAACTGAAGAAGATTGCCGGAGTCGCAATTCCGAAACGCCTGAGAACAGCGTTGAAGCAATTGATTTCCACGCACGAATTGCCGCAACTGCCGCAGCAACAACGAGCCATACTCGTCGAATACTATCGCGAAAATATACTTCATCTGCAGAAGCTCATCGGGAGAGATCTTTCGCTTTGGCTGCGGTGATGCTAGGAGCCGGCGCCGAACCGATAGAGACATTCGGCCTCGTTGGAGTTGAGGTACCGTTGCCGATTCCAATCGAGAACACGCTTCTGCTGCAAAGTGAGCGCGGGGAATTCCGCGCGGATGAGTTTCTCAATCGGAAGGCTCTCGGGGCCGTTTCCCACGTACAGAAATAGCTCACGGGTAAAACGCGCGACTTCGTTCAAGTATTCCTGCATAGCCTGCGGAGCGAGGCTAGTTATCGCGTGCGAGCTAAAGGCCAGATCAACGCTTTTCGCCGGGACCTTGCCGAGTTCGAAAACCGGCATCAAGATGACATCGAATTTTTCAAACGACGTTCGCGTCAACTCCTCCTCCCCGTAGAGTAGAAAGCGGAGATTCGGGAAAGACTTGAGAAGATAATAGGAAGTAAGAGCAAGGCTTTCTGGCACATCAAAGTCCAGATAACGGAACGAAGGGCGCTCACGAAGAAGAAAGTAAGCCAGGCCTCCGAAGCCGCCGCCAATCTCGACAACGGTGGCGCAGTTTGAGGCCAGAAGGCCGCAGATCTTGTGCGCGTAGAAGTGCTGGTATTCGGCCCCGGTGCTGACAAAAGTTTCCGCGATCGACAAGCCGAACGGATTGCCGAGACCAGGACCAGTTAATTCGGGCAATGCGAAGCGGCCCGCAGTCTGCGCCGTCCAATAGTCGATGCGATGCAAGGCATCGCTCAGATAGAATCGACGATAGAGATCTCTAAGATGCTCAACGGCATGAGCTTGCGAGATGTGGAAAGGAACGCCGATCAAACCGGCGCTGCAAGGATCACGAAAGAAGTTACGATACATCGTTTGGAGGGCCGCATAGTCGGATCCGGCGAGAGCCTTTTGTACCGGACGCAAACTTTCTTGGCGAACGGCCTGCCACCAACGCGTAGCCTGATAGGCCGGCTTGGCGAGGGCCTGCTGCTCGGAGGCCGCGATATAGGCCTTACAAATTCTTTGCAGCAGGGCGGTGTCGTCTTTCTCGCCGTGCGCGCGGGGTGCGAAACCATCGGTGACATTTTGCGGATCGTATCGGGGGTCGTTGCGGTAGCGTCGTTCGCCGCGATAGACAAGTCTAATGACGTTCCATTGCATGCCTATGAGGGACCAGGCAGTAGATAAGGACCGAATGGGGTGACGCAAATGCTTGAGCTTCAGCATGGGGGCCGCTAGGTCGATATTGTACGGCTTCGAGCGCGAGCTAGCAGGCCGCTGAAAAAAACACTACGCACCATTCCGAGCAGCCGCAGGTTTCGAGGAATCTGCATTTTTCTGTTTTTTTCGAAACAAAGCAGATCCCTCGCTTTTCCTGAGTTGACCGTCAGAAGACTTTTTCAGCCCCTGCTAGAACATGGCAGTACCGCCGGATGCGGCGCCCGGGCCTACGGTCTCAAGAAGTGAAGTATGTCTTTTGCGTCTTGTTCGCTGAGCGAGGCGCGCACGCGCATATGGCGTATCACCGTACCGGAGATCCGCGGTGAAAGGTTCTCCGGCGCGCTGTGGCAACGCGAGCAGTTTTGCTCGAACTTGCGTTCGCCGTCGTTCTGCTGGGGGGCGCTTGCTTTCGTGCTCTTCAGTTGCTGCGCGTTTTGCGGAGTCGCCGAACTTCCGGCATCGTGTTGCGCGAGAGCCGGCAAAACAAACAAAATACAAACGCCAAGCAAGACCAATCCTGCGTTCTTCATTGTTTACCTTTCCAAGCCGGGAACAGGAAGCGATACACAATGCCGGTCTCCCAAACATTGAAATTGCCTGTTGAGGTGAACTCCCGTGCATAGCTGGTGTTGATCCGCACCTCGTGCGGCAGGTGATAATCCAAACCAAAGTCGGTTCGCCGGGCGTCCGCTGCGGGCAGGCCGTCGAAAGGGTCGGGAATGTCTCGAAAGGTCTGCTGCCAGCGGAAAATAGGTTCGAGTCTGCCGATCAAGCTATCCGGGCCGCCGAAATGAGACAGGCGGTAATCGGTCTCGATCCAGTATCCCTGCGAGTGTGGGCCGTGAGCATATTCCGAGCGAAACTTTAAGGGAGCGCTCCAAGGTTCCCACCAAACGTGCACGCCATAAGTATTGGCCTGGGTTGCCTCGAGCAATCGGCCGAAGGAGGCTCCAATTTCCAGACGTTGCTTGGGAAGATAGACGTCTAACCTGCCGCCGGTGGAGCGCGACGAGACGAATTGCTCATTGGAGCTGTGAGCGGAAAAGTATGCCGCATAGTCCACCGAGAAGTTTGGAGTCGAAACGAGTGAACCACGCGCCATGCCCCCCAGGCCGCTGCCGGTATATGTTCCGAGACTTGAAATGAGCGGCGCATCCTGCAGGTTACTGATCCAGATTGGAGAGAGGCGTTCGTTATATGTTCCGAAGGGCGTCAAAAAGTAGCCGCCAACGATGGTGAGGTGCGAAGTTGCGAGGTAGTCCAACTGCAGATAGTTTAAACCGACGAAGTGCGTGGTGTCGTATCCGGACGTGCCATTTGGAAAGAAGATCTCCAACAGAGCTGCACGGGACTCTAGCTGAAAACGATCACCGAGCGGGGCTTCCAGCACAGGAGAGATGGTGGGTATATAGCTGGTCTGGCCCGCATTGGTGCTGGAGAAGAAGCCCACGCCGCCGGAGAGAAGAGGGGTGTCTTGAGCCGCCGCATGCGGCGCCACATAAGACGAACCCAGCAAAAGCAGAATGGCCACAAAGAGGCGATGGATGGTGAACGTTCTAGGAATCGGTTTTAGTCGTAACATACCCTTACGATAGAGTCGTACGAGATTGCGCACGTCATGGCGTGGTCTTGAATTTGTAAGTTTATTGTCCCGGCTCTTTTTGGCGCCACAACGAATCTTTCACATTTGCTGAATATGCGCGGGTGCATTGCCAACATCTCTGGTTTCTGCCGTCCGGGACGCTCGGCATCATTACCCTAGGTCCGCGCGGATTTTGTTGTACACTTCCTTTTTTGTTGTCAAGAAATTCCGGGGTTGGTCATTTTGAATCTGAAGCTACAGACTGCGTCCGCACTTATTCGCAAACATCCATGGTTGCCGTGGGTGGCGGCTGTCGCAAGTGCGCTCGTGCTTGCGACGGCCATTCTGGAGGGCGCAAACCCAATTTGGGCGCTTCTCGGGGCAAGCAGCTTGACCTGCTCGTCGTTCATCTGGGGATACTCCGCGCGCGCCATGAGAGATATCAGTGACTGGCCACCGCTGAGCCATTGGCGGCGCCAGGAGTATTCCGAGGTGTGGGATTCGCTTGCAGGATCGATGAATGACGCAGCCGGGGCAGCGGCGGGCGAGACGAGCGAAAGCCGGTTGCGCAATTCAGCCGCGGACAGTGTTCGCAACTTGATGGAACTCGCGTCCGTCAGCATGCGTGATGAAGTGCTGGAGATTGGCTGCGGCGTGGGCCGCATCGCCAAAGAGCTGGCTCCGCATTGCAAGTCTTGGACGGGAGCCGATATTTCGGCGAATATGCTCGCTCATGCTTCGGCACGGTTGCAGGGGCAGGAGAACACACGGCTCGTTCACCTGAAAAGCGTTGGCTTGGATGGCATTGCGGAAAATTCCTATGACGTCGTCTATGCCACGAACATGCTAGCCCATCTGGACGAAATGGACCGTTGGCGATACGTGCAGGAAGCGTTCCGCGTTTTGCGCCCCGGCGGGCGCATCTTTATTGACAACATAGACTTGGAATCGGAAGCGGGCTGGTCCATGTTTTCAAACGATGCCATACGGTATCGCGAAGTCGAACGGCCCCCTTACATGCCGAGGTTTTCTACCGCCGCTGAATTCACGGCATACGCGAACCGTGCTGGATTTGTCGGCGTCCAATCGCATCACCGATCGCCGTTGGTTATCGTTACTGCTTCTAAGCCAAACACAGGCAGATGATGATTTTCGCTTCGATACGAATTCGGCTTGTGCCGGCGGCTGACGCGGATTCGTACTTGCCAAGCAGCTGGATCGGCAATTGAGGCGCCACTGGATCGTCACCTCAGCCGCTCTGAGTTGCTTTCTTTTTGCGGTGCTCGATTTGTGCGGATGGTTTATCTACCATGGGCGCATCGTAACGATTACGCGCCAGGATCCAGCAGGGTTGCGAGTCTTGGGTGCTTTCACTCAGTTGTTGGCCTTACTGCCCACGCCAGGTCTTATTTATTGGCTGAAATTTGCTGCCAGCCGCTGGTCACAACATCCACTGCTCCAGTTTGGCGTGGCCGGATTGCTCTATCATCTGTTTGTTGCAAGTCTATCGGTGTTGCTTGGTTATGGTTTGCTTCAAATGCGCGAGTGGGCGCTCTGGAGCTTCGCGTTTTTTTGTGCCTTGGCGGTTGTCGGTGATTTTTATTGGTTTGCTATAACGATTCGAATGGCCCACAGACTCCCGTCAGGCGCGAGCTCGGCAGGTTGGAACGCTCAAGACATTCTCTTTCAGTCTGCACCGCCCTTGCTGGGAGTGATGGCCGGCTTGGCTCTGTTTGTTTTCGTTCTCCGTTACGGACTCCGATCGAAAGCTCGGTCGACCGCGTAGCACACCTTGTCCATGTCCCGAGATTTCGTGTATCCAGCGTTTCTCCGGAAAGTGCCGGGCGATAACGGGATAGCAACCCGCCACCGGGGATTCCTTGAAAAAGTTCGTTAGTCCGAATTAGGTCCTATGTTTGTTCTTATTTCCACCTGCCAATAGACCGAAATTAGTCCTGGCGAAAGTTCGCCAAAGAGCCTTCCCGTTTTTCCAGCTTCTTTCATAATTCTTCCGTGAGGGCGTTATGCAAAAAGCTGTGCGGGTCTTGGTGGCGAATCGTCCGAAGTTGATGCGCGAGCTCATACTGGCGACCTTCGCCGACCAGCCGGATATTGAGATCGTCGGCGAAGTGGCGGACGACAAAGAGATTCCGCAGCGCGTCAGCGAAACACTACCGGACTTCTTATTCATCGCGCTTGACGAGCCGGGCAAGCGCCCAAGAATCTGCGACACGATTTTCGAGCAGCACCCAAGAGTGCGCATCATCGCGATCGCGCCCGGAGTCAACTGCAGCGTCTACTACTGGGCCTCGGTAGCGATTCACGCGAATGACCTGGAAGGTTCCCAGAACAGCATTTTGGGAGCGATCCGTCAGAGTTGGAACCTGGCCGGCGAGTCTTTGCAATGAGGAACGGCATGCAAGCGAGAACGGCGAAAAACTGGAAACTTACTTTGTTTTTTCACGGCCTGGCATTGGGTTTGGCGATGTGCGTCGCGATTTCGGCTCACGCGCAGCAGCAAGAGAGGCCGCGACCGACGGCCGACGGCGGTTCTTCTCGCGTGCAGCCAGGTCCGTCCGAATTAGCCAAGGACAATTTCAATCGCGTTGCGGCCAATGCGGGCGAAATTCAGGTTGTGCTCGCAAAAGATCCCGGTCTGCTTGTTGAACTGAAGCGCTGGGTAGCGAAAGAGGCGACCGACAACGGGCAGATTGTGGACGATGCGAGCCTAACGGATCAAGCGATTTTTGACCGCCTCGCGCAGGACGTGGCCTTCCGCTCGGTGGCGACGATGCTCCTGCAGCGTTATGGCTATCTGAGGCCGACCGTAAATCCAGACTCGGCAGACGCGAAAGAACAAGACCTGATCTTGAAAGAGCGGGCGCGTCATCTGGTACAAATTGAATCGCAGGAAGACAGCCAATCAACGCGAGACAACAAAATGCTGCGCGCGGCAACTGGTGATTTGGAATGTGACCCGTTGGAAGACGCCAGTTGCGGCAAATCGCAACCCCCGGCACGAAGACGCGAACGCGATCGACAACAGAATCGCCCCGTGGAACGCACCGAGCCAGACGAGACACCCGCGTCGCCACCAATATCTCCGCGTTCTCCCGCGACAGGACAAATACTCCAGGCCGGCGACGGTCAAGGTCAGCAGCGTCTGGATGGCGACATCGATTTCCCCTCGACCGCGGATTTTGGAGCAAATCCCCATAAGCGGACATTCGATGGCTCTATCGCGGCGCCATCACCTGCGTTAGATATGGGGATTCCCGGAATTGATAACAACTTGCCCGCGAAATCCGATGCATATTCCGCCGAGAGAAGTTCGGGGCGTGATGGAGCAGGGCTGAGGACCGACCGAGACCCCGATCTTGGTCCTCGATCCATGCGAACCAAGAGTTCCGCGCCAGAGATTTCGCCGGTGGCGATGGTGCACCGCGCGAATCCATACAATGACATCCCTTCGCTTTATGACTTGTACGTACAAGCCTCTTCCAGCGAAAGCGAACTCAAGCGATTTGGTATGGCCATCTTCGAGAATGGAACGCGCGAACCCGGTGTGATTCCGATGGACCTGCCTGTCGGCCCGGACTACGTCGTTGGGCCTGGCGATGGCGTAACGATCGACCTTTGGGGAGGAATTTCGCAGCGAATCGTCCGCGTCATCGATCGCGAAGGCCGCATTACACTCCCCGAAGTCGGTCCCATGCTGGTCAGCGGAAAGACGCTTGCCGACGTGCAGCGGGTAGTTCAAATAGGGCTCGCCTCCCAATACCGCGACACTTCGGCGGACGTTTCCTTGTCTCGACTGAGAACCGTTCGCGTATACATCGTCGGGGAAGTGGAGGAACCCGGAGCTTACGACATCAGCTCGCTCTCCTCGCCATTGAACGCATTGTTTGCCGCCGGCGGTGTGACGCAGCGCGGCTCCTTGCGCGGCGTAAAACACTATCGGGGAAAGCAACTCCTGGAAGAGGTGGACACGTACGATCTTCTGTTGCGTGGAGTCGGGGCGGGGCAGCAGCGTTTGGAAAATGGTGACACCCTGGTAATCCCGCCAGTAGGTTCGCAGGTCACCGTCAGCGGCATGGTCCGCCGCCCGGGAATTTTTGAGTTACATGGCGAAACGCAGCTCGCTGACGTGATCGAACTGGCCGGCGGAATTCTTCCGGCGGCCGCGCTCCGCCATGTTGAAGTCCAGCGAGTCGAGGCGCACGAGAAACGCGTGATGCTGAGCCTCGATCTTTCGGAAAGCGTGGACGCGGCCGGCGCCACAAAGCAGCTCAGCACTTTCTCCGTTCGTGACGGCGACGTGATCCACATCTTTCCCATCGCGCCGTACAACCAGGAAGCCATTTATCTTCAGGGACACGTCCTCAGACCGGGCCGATATTCCTTCCGTGAGGGAATGAAATTTTCGGACGTGATCGCGTCCTATGGAGATCTTCTCCCCGAGCCCGCGGCGCACTATGCGGAGATCATCCGGCTGAATGCTCCGGATTTCCACCCGAGTGTGGAAAGTTTCGATCTCTCCGCCGCGCTTTCCAACCCTGCGACGGCTCCCAAACTTCAGCCTCTGGATACCTTGCGAATTTTCAGCAGGTTTGATTTTGAGACCGCTCCGGCGATCTGGATCGGCGGAGAAGTTCGCGCACCGGGAAGTTACAGAACGTCGGGTCAAGTGCATCTCCGCGATGCCATCTTCCTCGCCGGTGGAGCATTGCCCGACGCGGCTCTGCAGGATGCGCAACTCTTCCGAACCTCCGCCGATGGGAAAATGAAAATCTTGAGCGTCAATCTGGGCGAAGCGCTGGCGGGGAATCCGGTCGACAACCTTCTGCTCGAGCCCCGCGATCGCGTGATCGTACAGCGCAATACGTCGAAACTCGATCCACCGACGGTCTACGTGAAGGGGGAGGTGGCCAAGCCCGGCCGTTACCCGCTGACGACGAACATGCGCGTCGAGGATTTAATACAGGTCGCTGGAGGATTGAAGCGTAGCGCGGATCCGGTAAGCGCAGACCTTACACACTATGCAGAAAATGGGTCGTCCAATAAGAGCGCCGAGAATTTGACTGTCTCGCTCGCGTCTGCCCGAAGCGACGATTCGAAAGCAAATCTTCCTCTGCGGGACGGCGATGTGCTGACGATCCGGCAGAGTCCCGGATGGAACGACGTGGGCGCGTCAGTGACCCTGCGCGGCGAGGTCCAGCATCCGGGCTCGTACGGCATTCGTCCAGGTGAACGGTTGAGTTCCGTGTTGGAGCGCGCAGGCGGGTTCAGCGCGGAATCGTATCCCTACGGCGCGGTCCTCATGCGGCGCGAAGTGCGCGATCTGGAGTTGAAATCGCACGACGAATTGGTTCAGCGCGTGAAGGCCGAGCAGGTGCAGCTCAAAGCGCTGCCGGAGCCGGACCAGGACCAGAAGAACCTGAAGCTGACGGCCATTGCGCAGACGGAAACGACGCTCAATCAACTGCAAGCAAACGCGCCCATCGGCCGCGTGGTGATTCATATCCAGCCAGACATGAAGAAATGGCGGAAGACCTCGTCTGACGTTGCTCTGCGCGACGGCGACGTGCTCTTGATCCCCAAGAAAGCCAATTACGTCATGGTGAGCGGACAGGTTTACAACCAGACGGCCATCAGCTATCAGCCAGGCCGAAATGCCGGCTGGTATTTGGGGCAGGCGGGAGGCCTCACGCAAATTGCCGACAAGAAGGCAGTTTTTGTGATTCGCGCGGATGGATCGGTAGTCGCCGCAAACAACAATTCGGGATGGTGGGCGGGGAATCCGTTGAGCGCTGAGTTGCGTCCGGGAGACGCGATTATCGTTCCGGAAAAGGCGCCAAAAATAGGGACGCGAAACTGGTCCACGCTAATTCAAACAGCTCAGATTGCCACCTCTCTTGCGTTGACCGTGGCAACGATTCGGCCCTAGCCAAGGAATGGACAATGCGAACCAGGGCCGGGGTGTTTATATGCAAATGGATTGCGGTCATCTTAAGTTTGGTGGGGCCTGCATGCACGGCAGCGTGGCCGCAACAAATGGAGGAGCAAGGTGAGACTTCTCAAGCGCAAGCTGCGGATGAAAGCTCGGACAGAACGAACGCGGTCGAGCGCGGAAAAAATTTGCTGCTAGAACCGCAGGAGTCTTCAAGTTTGTTCTTGACCAAGACGGGAAAGGATTTCTTGTTCGATCAGAAACAAATTTGGACGAGCCCCGCGAGACTTCGCTTCTCCGATGCGCAATGGCTTTTGCCAATCGGAGGCCTAGCCGCCGGGCTGTTCGCGACGGATCGCGATTTCAGTGCGCATCTCTCACAAAATCCACACACGCTTTCGCACTACAACACGGTTTCGAATGCCGGTGTGGCAGGACTGGTCGGCGCGGCCGGCGGGCTTACTTTGTTGAGCCTCCATACTCACAACTCTCATTGGCGCGAGACCGGGCTTCTGGCCGGAGAAGCTGCGGTGGACAGCCTCGTCGCGACTGAGGCACTGAAATACACGTTCGCGCGCGAACGGCCCTTTCAAGGAAATGGTAGCGGAAGATTTTTTAGCGCCGGTACTTCCTTTCCTTCCGAGCACGCGGCTGCCGCTTGGTCTGTGGCCGGAGTGATTGCCCACGAATACCCCGGTCCGGTTCCCAAATTGCTGGCTTATGGGCTGGCGTCCTTCGTCAGCTATTCACGTGTGCGGTCGCGCCAGCACTACTCTTCCGATGTTTTCGTCGGAGGGCTGCTCGGGAATATGGTTGCTCAGGAAGTCTATTCGAGCCACCACGATCCTGAATTGGGCGGCGCTTCGTGGGACTCCATCGGCGAAATCGTGCGCCACGAAGCCAACGTCTCTCCGTCAAGTTCCGGCACAACTTTCGTTCCGCTCGATAGTTGGGTGTATCCCGTACTCGAACGGCTTGCGGCCCTCGGTTATATCAATGTTGATTTCCTCGGAATGCGGCCATGGACACGTCTCGAATGCGCGCGGCTAGTTCAGGATGCAGGCAACTTCGCTGTGACCCGTGATTCCGACCCAGCTGGAGCGGGGGCCGCAGTTGAGGAACTCGAAGCCGAGTTTGCGAAAGATTTGGATGTGCTGGGCGGCGGTTCCAACCGGCGCATTCAATTGGAATCTGTTTACACGCGCCTGATGGATATCAGTGGCCAACCACTGAACGATAGTAATCATTTCGGTCAAACGCTCATCAACGATTTTGGGCGTCCGTATGGCGAAGGATTCAACAATTCCACCGGATTTTCAGGATACGCGACCGCGGGAAGATTCTCGTTGTATGTCCGCGGCGAATATCAGCACGCGACCCCCCTCCCGGCTTATTCGCTTCCCGTGCGACAGGTCATTGCCTCGGTCGATGCAAACCCGCTTCAGCCGGCTCAGTCCGTAGCCGCGGTGGACCGCTTTGAATTGCTGGATACCTACGTCGGCGCGAACTTTGCGAATTGGGAGTTCACCTTTGGCAAGCAAAGCCTGTGGTGGGGGCCCGGCGAAGGCGGCGCATTGCTCTTCAGCGATAACGCTGAGCCGATCACCATGGGCCGATTGAGCCGCATCGCCCCTTTCACGCTCCCCTGGTTATTCCGACTGATGGGACCCGTGAAGCTGGATCTCTTTTTCGGCAAACTCTCCGGCCACCAATTTCCGCCTGATCCATTTATTCACGGTGAAAAAATAAGTTTCAAGCCGACGCCCAACCTCGAACTCGGCTTCTCGCGCACCGTGGTGATGGGCGGCGTGGGCCGCCCGTTTACGCTCGGCGCGCTGTTCAATAGTTATGTGAGTTTTACTTCTTCCCAAAGCTATGGTGCTTCCGTGAATCCCGGCAAGCGCACAGGTGGGTTCGATTTTTCTTACCGCGTTCCGTTTGTTCGAAATTGGCTCACCATCTATTCCGATTCGCTCTCGGATGATGATCCATCGCCGCTTGCAGCTCCACGCCGCTCGGGCGTCAGCCCTGGCATCTATTTGACCCGAATCCCGGCCGTGCCGAAGCTCGACCTTCGCGTGGAGGGCGTCAATACCGACCCTCCTACCCGGAATAGTCATGGTGGACAATTCATTTACTTCGACACTTTCTACCACGACCTCTACACAAACAATAAAAACATCATCGGCAGTTGGATTGGCAGGGAAGGACAAGGACTTCAAGCCTGGAGCAGGTATTGGTTTACTTCGCGGAACAGCCTGCAGTTTGGTTACCGGCATGCCAAGGTTAACGGCGACTTCATCCCCGGAGGAGGCACGGTGAATGACGCCAGCGTTCAACTCGATTTTCTGGCCCATCATTCGACCGGTATCTCCACTCGCGTTCAGTACGAGCTTTGGAATTATCCGATTCTGGCGCCCCGTCCGCAGACAAACGTCACCTTTAGCCTTACGGTGACGCATTGGCCGCGCGAGCGAACCAAGTAAGACGCCGCGCAGGGAATACCATTTTTTAAAGAGGTTTCAGAACTTGACGACGAACGGTACAAAAGCACAAACGGAAGATCCGACAACTTCCGTGGAAATGACCGCGGAGCCCGAGTACACGATGAGTGATCTCGGTTCTTCGCTCATGGAGAAACTCCAGCTTCTTTGGGAGAAGCGCCGCCATCTGCAAAGAGCTTTTTTCGCCGGACTCGCGTGCGGTTTGATTGTTGCATTTCTGATCCCCTCTCAATACGAATCTACCGTGCAGCTTATGCCTCCCGACTCGCAATCGAGTTCGGGATTGGCCATGTTGGCCGCTTTAACGGCAAAGACCGGAGGCGGCATCGGCGGGATTGCTGGAGACCTTCTCGGAATAAAAGGCTCAGGAGCTCTGTTCACCGGCATTCTGCACAGCCGAACCGTTCAAGACCGGCTCGTAAATCGCTTCGACCTGCGCAAGGTTTATTCGATCCGCCTGCAGGAAGATGCCCGCAAAGAACTGGCGGACAATACCGGGATTTCCGAAGACCGCAAGAATGGCATCGTTTCGGTTACGGCGACCGATCGCGATCCCAAACGCGCGGCGGCCATCGCGCAAGGTTACGTCGAGGAACTCAATCAGCTTGTCTCCGAACTATCTACGTCGGCGGCGCATCGCGAACGCGTCTTCCTCGAAGAACGGTTAACCGAAGTTAAGCGTGATCTTGATCAAGCCTCCCGCGACTTCAGCCAATTTGCCAGCAAGAACAAGACCATCGATATCAAGGAAGAAGCACGCGCCATGCTGCAAGGCGCTTCATCGCTGGAGGGCGAACTGATCGCCACCGAATCGGAATTGAAGGGCTTGCAGGCAATTTACAGCGACAACAACGCTCGCGTGCGCGCGACCCAGGCCCGCGCCAACGAATTGCGCCGCCAGCTCGATAAACTCGGGGGTAGCGCCCCCAGCGAGCCAGGCCGTCCCGGGAACGCTTCCGATTCTTCGCTTCCATCCATCCGAAACCTGCCGCTGCTGGGTGTTACCTATGCAGACCTCTATCGTCGCGTTCAGATTCAGGAAGCCGTCTTCGAAACTCTCACGCAGCAATATGAACTGGCGAAAGTTCAAGAGGCCAAGGAAACTCCCAGCGTAAAAATTTTGGACGCGGCCAACGTACCCGAAAGAAAGTCTTTTCCTCCGCGCACTCTGATCGCGCTGCTCGGCGGGTTTCTCGTACTTGGTGGAGCGGTGATCGGCGTTTTTGCCCGCGAGCGTTGGGACCGAGTCGACTCGGCGAGCACCAGCAAAGTTTTTGCCCGTGAAGTTTTTCATTCGGTGAATTCGCGTATGCCTTGGGCCACGCCAAATGGTTCGAGCATTCAAGCCATCACTCACAGAGTCTGGATTCGAGTGGCGTCTTGGACGGAGAAGCCGGATGATCCGGCTTCTGGCGAAAAGTAGCTGTAAGTAGCTGTATGCAATGCGTTTAGTTTGAATTAGGCCCTGTGGCTGACGGGGCGAAGCTGCATCTGTCGGCCAAAAACTGGAGCTTTCGAAAAAAAAATGGCCGCCGGCAACGTCCAGTGCATGTTTCCCGAATTCGCGGCGCTCCCTCAAGCGCAACAGTGGTTCACCGTCTACACCTGTGCAAATCACGAGAAGAATGTAGCAATCCGTCTGGATGCCCGCCGCGTCGAACACTTTCTTCCTACCTACACCTCCATCGCCCGATGGAAAGACCGCCGCGTCAAACTCGACTTGCCCCTTTTTCCCGGCTACTTGTTTGTCCGGCTTGCGCTCGATGACCGCCTTCGCGTCCTGGAAGTTCCCGGCGTGGTCCGGTTGGTGAGTTTCAATGGTCAACCGTACGCGCTCCCGGACGCGGAAATCGAAACTCTTCGAAACGGAATCCAGAACGCCCTGCGATTCTCACCGTATCCCTACCTGTGTGCTGGCTCGCGTGTGCGAATCAAGCGTGGGCCTCTTCAAGGAATCGAAGGAATTCTTGTGCGCAAGAAGAATATCTTCCGAGTGGTGCTCTCCCTCCATCTCATTGCGCAATCGGCGGCTGTCGAAGTCGATGCCGCGGACGTCGAACGCCTCTCATGACCAATGAACCGGCAAAGCGAGACGGCAGCCTGCGGCCACTATTCACTTCGCTCACTTGGACTCGAGTCCAGCAGATCGGCTTCAGCGTGGCGGATCAGGGATTTTCGGTGGGCGGCATGTTCCTGCTGAACATTGCTCTGGCGCGCACGCAGCCCAAGGAAGAATACGGAGTTTTTGCGCTCGCCTATTCCATTTTTGCGTTTTTATCCGGCTTGCATAACGCGGCGATCTTGGAGGCTTACACCATCCATGGTTCCGGACGTTACCATCAACATTTTAACGAATACTCGCGCTTTATCCAGCGCAGCAATGCGTGGTTGTGTGCGGGAATTGCGGGAACGCTCCTCACCGTCTGGCTTATTCTTCACTGGGCAGCGCCGCATTTAGCCTCCCGGACGGTGTTGGGGATGGCGCTGACCTGCGGCGTGTTCCTGGCGGCCTCGTTTCGTCGTGCGACGTTTTACATTCGGAGAAGGCCCGACCTTGCAGCAAGGTTTTCCGCCATTTTCTTCGTAGTTTGTGCTGTGACGCTTTGGATTTTCATGGAGGCTAACAAGCTAAACGGCTTATCTGCATTTTTAATCGCCGCCTCTGCCTGGCTCATCGCATTTCTTTTCGTTGGGCGCGCGCCAAGCGCTGGCGCATCGGGCCGCCGCTTTGAAGATATCGAGCCAGAGCTTTGGGCCGAGCATTGGAAATACTCACGCTGGGTTCTGGTGACGGCGTTCATTTTTCAGTTTACGGGGCAAGCCTACTACTGGCTGGCCGCCGCGCTCCTTTCGGTCAAGGAAACCGGTGATTTGCGCGCCCTCTACAATCTGGTGACGCCAGTGGATCAGTTTTTCGCCGCGGTCATGATGCTCATCCTCCCGATGATGTCTTTCCGATATGCTTCCCGCCGGATGTCCGGCCTTTTGCCTTTCTGGAAAGCCTATTCCTGTGTAGTTCTTCTCGTTACCGCCGGCTTCGCGCTCACAGTCAATATTTTCGGCCGCTCCTTGATGCACCTGCTGTATTCGGGGAACTTTGATGATGTTTCGCCGCTTCTGGGCACTCTTGTCCTGCTCCCCGTCATAATGGGAATTGGAAACTCGATTAACGCCGCCTTGAAGGCCAGCGAAAAGCCTCAAGCCGTCTTTGCCGCTTACGTCGCGAGCGGGGCCGGCACCTTTATCTTTGGCCTGCCGCTCATTCGCAAATTCGGATTGCGCGGAGTCGTCTACGGGATGCTCGCATCTGGCGCGCTCTATACGATCACTCTTTGCACTGGTTTTTTTTCACTGTTGCAGGCCGAGAGGCGCCTTTCTCCCGCGCTTTCCGCCGCCAAGGAAAGCGTGCAGCTTTAAGGCTTTCTCCCCTTAAGGTGTAGGAATTCCACTTTGCCAAAGTCACAAAAAAGCCGAGAAACAACTGACCTTGCCTCCGAGGGCCGAGATCGGAGAACTCCGCTCCTGCAACGAGCCTTGCTTGTTGCCTGCATGGTTGCTTACGTCCAGTGTTTCCGGTGGATGCACCTCGACTACCTCTATCCCACGTGGGGCTACTTCGGATTTGACTACAATCCTCCCGCAACAGGATACGTGGTTCTCGCATGGGTCCTGTCTGTCGCGCCAAGTTTATGGATGCCGATCAAGCTCGCCCGGCCATCGCAACTCGCGTATTGGGTTCTTTACATTGCCGTGATCATCCCCTCGATGTTTGTACCTCTCTATGCGGGAATGAATCCGGCCAGGGAAATTGCTCTCCTCATGCTCACGCTTTTCGCGGGCTTTGCGATCACGGGCAGCAGTTATCTGCTCCCGAGCTTCCGGCTTCGCGTAGCAAGATTTTCCAGCCAACTCTTTTGGACGGCTTTTTCCACGATTGCGATTTTCTCGACCCTCTGGATACTGATCGTTTACCACGGACATTTGCACCTGGTCTCCTTCGGAGACGTCTACGACTTGAGGGATGCTTCGAATGACCTCTCGGAAGGCAGCCTCGTTAATTATCCCTTCATGCTTCTCAGTGGCGCGATCGATCCATTCCTCATGGGTTATGGACTGTACTCCAAACGCCGCTGGCTCTTTATTGTCGGTGCCCTGGGGCAGCTCTTGATGTACAGCGTGGGCGGGACCAAAGGCTCGATTCTCTCCATCGCCTTCATGCTGGGGATTCATTGCATGCTGAAAATAAGGCGAATACGTTTTGGCCATGTAATGTCTTTCACCAGTTTGTTCGTTCTTTTCGGAACGACTCTGTCCGTTCCAATAACCGGGAAAGGAGACGTCTCGTTTTTCGGCGGAATGCTCCAATTCGTCATTCTAATGCGTACCCTCAGTACAAATGGCCTTGGCACCGCTCAATACTATGATTTCTTCCAGCGCAATCCACTCACTCACTTGTCGCACATTCACGGCGTGAACTGGTTCGTGCACTACCCCTATAACTACCCGGTGGGCCAGGAAATCGGTTTGACCTACGCGGGCACGACAAATCTCGATGCGACTGCACATTTCTGGGCCACCGACGGCATCGGCGCCTTCGGTCTGCCCGGCGTGCTGCTCGTTTCCATTTTTTGCGCTCTCGTGTTTTGGATCCTCGATTCGGTGGCCAAGCGCCACGATACTCGTTTGGCGGCGCTTGTGACGGCGTATGCGGCCTACAATCTAGCCAACATTTCGCTCTTCACCTCTCTTTTCTCGGGCGGATTGGCGCTGCTGATCCTATTCCTGCTCTTGATGCCCGCAAACTCTGGCAAAACGCCCTTCACCCTGCGCGCGAAGGTGAAACGTGGCGCCCGTTTGGCTTCCGCACACGCGGCGCTGCCAGTCTCTGGAATAAGCACGGGACTCTCTTAGAAGACCTGATGCGTCAAGCCCCGCGGTGGAAGGACGAATCCATCTCACTTCAGAATTTCTTTAACGCCAATCGTGCCTTATGCCGTGCGATCGAACCCTATTTGCCGCAAGCAAATCCAAATCCCTTTGTAGATTACGGGGAAACGGTCATCCAGCACGTGAATAGCCGGCCAAGCCAAATCGTGATCGACATTGGCGGTGGCAAGAGCTGCCCTTTCGCGAAACTCGTGAATGCTGCCGCCAATGCGCGCATCGTTGCCGTGGACATTTCCGGGGAAGAGTTGCGTCAGAATCGCGAAGTTGGATTGCGAGTGGTGGGCAATCTGATGGGCGAAATTCCTCTTGCAAGCGAAGCGGCGGACATCATTGTGTCGCGCTCGGTCCTCGAACACCTGGAAGACGTTGATTCCTTCATGCGGGAATGTTTTCGAGTATTGAAAGCGGGCGGACGCACGATTCACTTGTTGCCGTCAAAATATGCTTTGTTCGCGATTTTGAATCGCATGCTTCCCAACGCTGTCTCCAAACGCTTGATCGCTCTTTTTCATCCCGGTTCAGCCGGTATTTGTGGATTTCCGGCGTTCTACGACCGTTGCTATTTTTCGGCCATGAAGCGTTTGTTCGAGCAAAATGGCTTTCGCATCGTCCGGATGGAAGTCGGCTATGATCAGTCAGGTTATTACAGTTTCTTCCTGCCTTTTTATTTGCTTAGCGCTCTTTATGAAATGCTGGTGCATGCGCTGCGCTTGAGAAATCTTGGCGCCCACGTATTGGTGGTGGCTGAAAAACCTCAACATGTTCTCGTGAAATAGCTCTGCCTGTTTCCCGGCAGGAAACACGATCTTTTTCGGCACTCTCGATATCGGCAAACCAGAACTATTTTCTCGGAGTCGCGACGATAGTCCATGAGAGCCCCCAACGGGCCGGATACGCGCCGGGAATGTGAGCGGAGATCATGGGGATTGGCAGCCATAATCCTTGTGCCCGCGCTTCCAGAATCTCAAAGCTATGTGTCAGCAGTGCGGGGAGCGTCTTTCTCTCAAATGTTTGAAGCTGAATTTTTGGAATCCCCTGAAAGCGATACTTGAAAGACTCGTTGTTCGGTACCGTCAGTACCAGTCTGCCGTCTGGTTTCAGGACCCGAGCTACTTGGGCCAGTGCAGTTTCGGGATGTTCTAGATATTGCAATGCTTGCAGAGAAACAACCGTGTCGAACGTGGCGTTTGGGAATGGAAGATGATTCAGATCGGCCCGAAAGTACTGCCCGGGGCGATAGCGTTTGGCGCGCGCCAAAAGACGCATCGAGAAATCGACGCCAGTGTAGCCATGCCGATCGGCCAGATAGCGCCGCAGGCTTCCATCGCCGCACGCCGCGTCCAAAACGGTTTGCGAGTGGCCCTTGGAAGACTCTTCCAACATGCGCGCAGCCCAATTGTAGAGATATCCGTTTCCGAGTTTGTTCAGAAAGACTGCCAATGAGCGGCGCCAGGCTCTCTCAGTGCGAGCCGAAAAGCCTGCCTGATACGCGTTCATTCGAATCCTTTCGGCGGACGATTCCTGCCAGGCTTCGCGAGGAAGCAGCTCAGGAATGCCATCGACCACCGGAAACAGTCGATTGCACCGTCGGCACAGGACTCCTTCGGGGACCGCGCCAAGTTCTCCCAAGTCATCAGGGCAGACCGCTGAAATGTGTACGTTCATCATCGAGGTCATCGTCAGCGATAGTAACGTGCGCGGATATGAAAAAGACGGCGAATTTGGAAATCACCAGCGCGCGTCTTACTTTTCATTACCGGTATCAAGACCATGTTTCGTACAAAGCGGCGACTTGCGGCTTTGCGCGCACCCTCTCTCGAAAATGAACTTCAAAAACTTGTTGTCGGCATATGACGGCCGCATTGCAGCCTCTTGTTTGCGGGTGAAGAGTGAAAAAGGCGTGCTCCTCAGTTTTCTTTTTCACAGTCTCTTCGAAAACAAAGCGGAAGCGCAATCCGGAGTGATGGACCCCCAGCAGGGAATCACGGTGGAGATGTTCAGATCCCTTGTCCGCCACTTCCATTCGCAGTCCTACAGCTTTGTTTCTCCAGACCAGCTTGCAGGGGAACTTTCCCCTGGGGGCAGGTATATGTTGCTCACCTTTGACGACGGATATTTCAATAACGTCCGTGCGCTGCCGGTTTTGGAAGAATTCAACGTTCCTGCCGTTTTCTTCATTTCGAGCAACCACGTGAAATACAACAAGTCGTTCTGGTGGGACGCGGTTTACAGAGAAGGAAAACAGCGCCAGCTTTCGAGCGTCGAGATTGGCCGAACCATCGGCGGCTACAAGAAGCTTAAAACGGAAGATGTGGAAGGCCATCTGAAAAAGAAAATTGGCCCGAATGCTCTTCGGCCCGCAACAGATGTGGATCGCCCCTTCACCCCTTCTGAGCTGCGCGTCTTCTCCAATCATCCGCTCGTGTCCTTGGGCAATCACACCAAAGACCACGCCATACTGCCCAACTATTCGGAAGCCGAGATACGCCGACAGATTTGTGACGCGCAGATTGACATTCTGGAAATGACCGGTCGCATGCCGAATATTATCGCTTATCCCAGCGGCGTCGAGACGCCGGAGGTCCGGCGCGCCGCAGAAAACGCCGGCCTGGCCCTTGGGATAGGTATTCGACCTGGTCGAAACCAGTTGCCGCTCGGAATTGATTCTCTGGACCGTATGGCGCTCAAGCGTTTTACGTTGAGGGGCGATTGTGGAATCGAAGCGCAGTGTCTGTCCAGCCGCTCCCGCGTTTCCATCTACCGGTTGATTCAAGATCTGAAAAGAATTGCTTCGCGAAAGCCATTTCGATTGGCTGGTTCCTTGCAATGAAAAGCTCCTTGCGAGTTCTTCAGGTGCACAACCAATATCGCCCTGGATGGGGTGGAGAAGATACGGTCGTCGATCTCGAGGCGGATCTACTGCGAAGAAATGGCCATTGCGTGGAGCGTCTCTCTGTTTGGACCGGCGAATTGGATAGCGCAAGTGCATTCAGAATTCTCGCCGCCGGATTTGGGACTGTCTGGTCGTTTCGAGGGTATGCGCTGGTGCGTGATGCCATCGCCCGTTTTTCTCCCGACATCATTCATGTTCATAACGTGTTCCCTTTGTTGAGTCCGAGTATTTATTGGGCGGCATCGCGTCCGGGAATTCCCATTGTGCAGACCATGCACAATTACCGTTTGGCCTGCGCGAATGCCATTCTCCTCCGCAACGAAATGCCTTGCACGGACTGCGTCGGACGATTTCCCTGGCCTGCATTGTTCCATCGGTGCTTCGGCGCGTCTCTTTTTCGGACGGCTGCCGTCGCAGCCATGAACGTGTTTCATAAATGCATCGGTACATTTGAAAACAGAATTCACGCGTACATCGTTTTAACGGATTTCAGCAAAGAACTCTTGAAGCGCGCGGGTTTGCCCTGCGACAAAATGTTCGTAAAGCCCAACTTCACTTCCGATCCCGGAAGGCTCGTGGGGTTGCGCTGTCCTCAAATTGCTTACGCGGGAGAAATTTCTCGCGCAAAGGGCGTGCACCATTTGTTAGCTGCCTGGACGCAGCTTGCTGCCGCTGAATTCAAGTTGGTGATTATCGGCGACGGGCCGGATCGCGGCGCGCTGGAACGCCAGTACTCACATGTTCCGAACGTCATTTGGATGGGTGCTCTGCCGCGCGAAAAAGTGGTGGAGCAAATTGCAACGAGCAAGTGGCTCGTTTTGCCGTCCCTCGCTTATGAAAATTGTTCCATGACCGTCTTGGAAGCGTTTTCCACGGGAACTCCGGTGATCGTCCCGAATCACGGCTCCTTTGCGGCTCTTGTTTCGAACCGCAAGGAAGGGATGCTTTTTTCGCCGGGAAACGCCGATTCGCTGACGTCGGCTTTGCGGGCCGCTGTCGGTGCAAGCGAAGCGGATTGGATCATGTGGTCCGGTCACGCGCGGGAGAAATTTCTTCTCGAGCTGACCGAGGAAGCCAGCTATCTGCAGCTCATGCGGATCTATGAAAAAGCGCGGGAACATTTTGCGTCGAAGTCTTCGCGTGCCCAGGTAGGCGAAGAGCGGAAGCAATACAGGTACGAGCCGGAGCGTTAGACGAGTCTGTTTCAGGAAAACGAAGAAATCACACCAGTGAAAGTCGTTCTACTATCCGAAGTTTTTGTCAAAGGAATGGGCTATCTCGAAAATCTCATGCCGAAATATCTCGCCCGGCTGGGAGTTGAGACCCACGTTGTGGCAACCGATCTCGCCATGTCCTTTCGTCAAAATGCAGGCCACGGTGAGTATGGCGATTTTGCTCCTCGCAATGCAGCGGGAACTGTTGAAAGTGTGGATGGTTATACTCTTCACATCGTTGGACACAAGCGCGTTCTTGGGCAGATACGCATGGCCGGCCTGAAAAAAAAGCTCGCGTTGCTGCGGCCCGACGTCGTGCAAACCATGACTCCCATTGGGTGGATAGGTCTGGACGCGGCGCTCTTCAAACGATCGTTGGGCTACCAACTTTTTACCGGCTGCCACTATCACGCTTCTGTGTTTCCGATCGCTGGAAAAAAAACGCGGCCGCTGAGTTCCGAGTGGCTGCAATGTTTAGTTACGAGAACGGCTCCGGGGAGGCTCGTTAGTCTTGCAACTAAAAAGTGCTACGCCATCGCGCAGGATTGCGCGGAAATCGCCGAGAGGTTTTTTGGCGTCGAGCGCGGCAAGATTACGATCTGTCCTTTGGGTGTGGATCAGGAGATTTTCTATCCGGTTGCGGACGACGCCGATTTCGCATCGAGAGTCGGGCTGCGCCGGCGATTGGGATTCGCCGAGAACGAGATCGTTTGCGTTTATTCGGGGCGATTCAGCGAAGAAAAAAATCCTCTCCTGCTTGCGAAAGCAGTCGAGCGTCTCTTCCGAAACGGCGCGCCGTATCGCGGATTGTTCATTGGAAACGGCGCGCAAGTGGAAGCCATCGCGGCGTGCGCCGGATGCAAAACGCATCCGTTCGTGAACGTGAAGGAGCTGGGCTCATTCTATCGCGCGGCGGACATCGGTGTTTGGCCGGCGCAGGAATCGATGTCCATGCTGGACGCCGCAGCGTGCGGTGTACCGATTGTGGCGAACCATACCATGACTGCACGCGAGCGGCTCGACGGCAACGGCCTGGCATACCGCCTGAACGATCTGGACGACTTGGTGCGCGTTCTCCAGGAACTCCGCGATGCAGAGACTAGAATTCACATGGGTAAACTGGGCGCGCGGAAAATGGCGCGCGAGTACGGCTGGGAGTCCATCGCGCGGGAACGTCTACGAGACTACGAAACGGCGCTCGATTCTCTTCGGCCGTTCCGTGAAACAGCAATTTCGGAATAATTTCTTAGCGCCATCCTGCAAGCTAGTCCAAACGAAAATCTTTCTAACGAATATCAAATGCGCATTCTAGTTTTGGGCATCAACTACACGCCGGAAAGAACTTCCGTCGCTCCATTCACGACCGGGTTGTGCGAACACCTTGCCGCCGATGGAAACCAAGTAACGGTCCTGACAGCTTTTCCATACTACCCGGAGTGGCGCGTCTGGGACGGTTATCGCGGCTCTCTCTATCGCAAAGAAAGCATTAATGGCGTGGCCGTTCATCGCGTGGCTCACTATGTGCCGCGCAAGCCCAGCAGGTTGATCGAACGCCTCGCTTACGACATTTCGTTCACCGTGAACTGCTTTGTTGCCGCGCTGTTCGCCGGCGGATGCGACCTTATTTACTGCTCGTGCCCCCCGCCTACGGTGGCGTTCGCGGCATATCTTCTCGGTTTGATCAAGGGCGCGCCGTACGTCATGAAACTGACGGATCTGGCCTCTGACGCGGCGCTGGCGACGGGAATTATGAAACCAGGCTTCGCGATACGCCTGGCGAGGATTTTCGAGGTGTTCAGTTGTCGAAAAGCGCTGGCGGTAGTTTGTCTTTGCCAGGGCTTCATCGATCGATTGAAGGAGCGCGGAGTAAGCGAAGAGAAGCTACGTCTGATTTCGGATTGGGGAGACACGGAGAATTTGCGGCCCGCTGAAGAAGGAAACGCGTTCCGAGCGGCCAATCAACTTTCTTCGAAGCAATTTCTAATATTCCACACTGGCAACATGGGCAAAAAGCAGGCACTCATGAATGTTGTGAGGGCTGCGGAAGTTGCGAAAAATGATCCGGAACTCCGATGGATGGTGGTCGGGCAGGGTGAGGAACGGGGCCTGCTGGAAGCGGAGATCTCCCGGCGTTGTCTAACCAACATTCAGTTGCTGCCGCTGCAACCTGCGGAGTTCTTGCCCGAAATGTACGGATGCGCAGATCTTCTGCTTCTAAATCAGGCCGCAGCGGTCGAAGATGCGGTCATCCCTTCCAAGCTGCTGACGTACATGGGAGCGGGGCGCGCGATCGTGGCAGCGGTGAGCGAAAAGAGTGAAGCCGCGCGGCAGATTCGCCGGGCAAATTGCGGCGTCGTGATTCCTCCGGAGAATCCCAAGGCACTTGCGGATGCCATGCTCTCGCTGCGCAGCGATGCGGACCTGCGCCGGAAATTGGGTGCAAACGCGAGAGCTTATGCAGAGATTCATTTCACAAAGGCGGGAGTTCTGCGCCGATATGACGAATTCTTCAGAAGCCTTAGGCCCGCCCTGAAGGATTTGTCGATGGTTCGAGGAGAGGCTGAGCAGGACTGAGGCAAAGGTCCGGCATTGGCTCAACGCCCTTGAAAATTCTCCTGATGATAGTATTTATGTTTTTCAATTCTCATTAAAAGCTCGATATACGGATCTGCAAAGCGAGTCATGCTTTTCCACCTGAGAATTTACCGCTTCTTATTGTTGTTCGTGACTTACCTCCTGCCTTACCTCGCGTTCGAGTTGGGCTGGGATATATGGTTCTACGTTCAGACGCTGACCGGGCGCATCAAGGATTTTTCCCATCACGGGCACTTCGGCCTGTTACTGGCCGGTTCCTTCGTCTGGATTTTTCTAGCGGAACGCAACAAAGTCACCAGCGTGGAAGAACTTTTTCGCGAACGGACGGGGGCCCGATCCGCGGCCTCCGCTTGTATCGCTTCCTGCATGGCTTATCTGGCAATTTTTTACTTCAGCCAGAAATTTTATTTGCCGCGCGGATTATTCGTGATTTGCATGCTGACGCTATTCGCGTTAACGATATTGATGCGGGCGGGTTGCCGCATGCTTTATCGAAAGAGAAGGGAACTGGGAAGCCCCATCAGGGTTCTGGTCGTTGGGGCAGATGAATTTGCCCGGGACGCGGCAAGAAAGTTGCAGCGTTTGTCGGTTGCTCCTTGCAGAGTTGTGGCGCATGTGAGGCTTGCTTCGCAGCGGGTAGCGGTTGAAAACACCATGGTTTACGAGCTAAACCAACTTGGAGCACTGCACTCGGGGAATGGGATCGACGAGGCCGTGATTGCGATTCATCCCGCACAGTTTGCCCAGATTCCAGGAATTATCCTGGATCTGGAGAAATTGAGCTTGCCCATGCGCGCCATCGTCGACCTGGGCGAAGATATCGTGGTGCGGGAACGATTGTTTCAGCTGGGCCGGCTGCAAATGCTTGACCTAACGACCACGCCCACGGACTTCCTTGACTATGCCCTGTTGAAGCGCGCGTTCGATGTTTGCTTTTCCGTCTTGGCGCTCCTGGTGACGGCCCCCCTGCTGGTTTTGATTGCCTTGCTCATCCGGCTGACTTCCCGTGGGCCCATTTTCTTCGTGCAAGAACGCGTGGGTCTGAATGGGAAGCCGTTTAAGATGTACAAATTCAGAACCATGCGCGAGACCGAGCCCGATTCAGAGGAAGCGGACACGCGATGGACAACGCAGGAGGATCCCCGGCGAACCTGGCTCGGCGTCTTTCTGAGAAAGACAAGCCTTGACGAACTGCCACAATTCATCAACGTGGTAAGAGGCGATATGAGCGTGGTAGGGCCACGCCCGGAACGGCCGCATTTTGTGCGGCAGTTCTTGCAAGATATCACCCGTTACAACCACCGACACTGCCTGAAGGTAGGAATCACGGGGTGGGCGCAAGTGAACGGATGGCGGGGGGATACGTCGATCAACAAGCGCATCGAGTACGACCTTTATTACTTGCAGAATTGGAGCCTGACTTTTGATCTGCGCATCATTGTAATGACGATCCTATCGGCCTTGACCGACCGAAATGCCTACTAGACAGGTCTGGCGGACGATGCACGCGTGAGGCAGGACGGTTCGGGCAGGGGGACCCCCCTCCCCCTGTTTTTCATAAGTGTTGCACCTACAGGACTTAGATATTTTGTAAGTTCTTTAGATGCAACACTTACAAGAACATTGCAAGTGTTGCATCTAAAAGACTTACAGGCGCACTTTTCTGGTGGCAGAAAGTAAAAACGCCCCAACAGAGTCGGGGCGCTATAGGCCGCGCGAAATTATAGCCAGAGAGTATGATGGCCGAATAGATAGCTTTTGTCAAGGAAGAATTGGCTTGGTGGTCCCCTAACGGGAGAGCGTCCGATTCGAGTGGGAAGAGACGAGGGGACCAGAGACCCTTGCCACTGTCGGGCAAAAGGGCGGTTCGCGCGGGGCAGAGGCCGCTAGAGCTTTGGGGAAGATTTGGAGCTGAGAGGAGCCATTCCCTCTTTTGTTGCGGTCTAAGAATTCCAGGAGAGGAGGGGAATGCGGAGCAACTGGCGAGGGGCAACTCCCACAGTGGCGATCCCGAATGGGAATGGATTCCAGAAGCATCGTGTTTCGAGCGACCGCGGACGGGCCTAGGATTGCCCTGGCTGTACCGAGCAAAAGCTCCGGGACGCTAGATTCGGACCCGATTAGGAGACTGCGACAGGCTCAAAGTCTCGCGGCATCGGCGTTGTCGAAGATAGTCTGTACCGCTTCATAACGGCTTTCCACGTTGAGCTGCCGCATCATGCGATGCACGTGATTCTTCACGGTGAATTCCGAGAGATTCAAGCTAGCGGCAATCTCTTTGTTCGTAAGGCCTTTGGCAAGAAATGAGGCAAGCTGTTGCTGGCGCCGGCTGAGTCCGAGTTTTGCGCAGACACGCTGGCTGAGCAAGAGCGAGCCTTCCTCGGCAGCGCGCGCGACGAATTGGAACAAGGTGAGGGACAACTGCGAGGGACATACGGCTTCTCCCTGGGCCACCCTGCGCACCGCGGCGAGGATGTCCTGGGCGTTGGCGTCATCGAGAAGGTAGCCGCGGACACCGATGCGGACGGCCTGCAAGAAACTCTCGGGGTCAGCTCCCATGCCAAAGAGAATGATTTTCAACAGGGGAGCACGGGCAAGCGCTTCCGGAATCAAGTTCGGGGAAGCAATCGTCGCCGTGGCATGGTGGACGAGGAGAATGTCACATTCAAGCTCAGCAACTTGTTTTTGGGCGTCCAGAGTAAAGCGATCAATGCCGACGACGGAAAGATCCGGTTGCTTTCGGAGGATGCCGACGAGGGCTTCGCGAAGCAAGCGGTTCTCGACCAGCAGAAAGATTCTCGGAGTAGATGTTGTGCCCGATTCGCCCATAAGATTCATATAAGGAACAAAAGCGCCGGCAGGTTCAAGCAGCTCAACCCGCCCACGGGGGGAGAGACCAAACTCCAGCCCGCTGGGTACTACGCTACGGGGAAGTTGAAATCGCTTCAATACGCGCAATGTCATTAGAATGTAATCTTTCTGCGAGACCGGGAGAGCGAACAGCCTTGCTGCCGACGCACTTAAGGCCGGGCGAGGGCATGGGGCGCACAGAGCGAGGGTCCGAGGCTTACTATTCACTGCGTGAGATTGTGAAAGGGCGATGCCATGGGCAGGCGAGACAGTGTGAATTCTCTGGAAAGCAAAGTTTCGGAGACGATCGAGCGAACGGATCACCTGGTGTCGATGGTGCCGGTGGATCGCCTCACTTGGCGGCCGGAGGTACCCAATGAACAGCCGGCAGCAAGCGATTTGGGGCATCTTCTCGGGCATCTGCTGGATTGTTTGGCGGGTTTCTGCGCCGCACTCCATGCCGCTTACCCGTCCGAGCTTGCCGAGTTCGCATCACTTCGGCCGCTTCCGGTGAATCACTTTTGCCTCCCGGAAGATGCGAGGAAGCAGATCAAGATGTACGCAGCGCACATCGGCCGGGGCTTCCAGCAAACCACGGACACGGACTTGACGCGGAGAATACCCACGCTATTTGTCCCGGAGGGGGAGACGCTCCTGAGCCTGCTTCTGGGTAATCTAGAACACCTAATCAACCACAAGTACCAGCTGTTCTTTTATTTGAAACTGGCGGGTGTGGCAGTCAACAGCAAAGACATCTACGCCTGGCGCGGGACTCCGGTAGAGTGACTTTTAGGGAATGGCAGATTGCAAATGCGGAGCGACCAAGCGCGGGGAGCGGGGAATGGCGACCAAGACGGTGGTCCCCGAGGCTGAGGAGCTCTCTATCGAGGTGGATCCGCCGTGATCGTGGATGATTTTACTGACGATCGCGAGGCCGAGGCCGGTGCCATTGGGTTTGCCATGGCTGACGAAAGGATCGAACAAAGAGCCGCGAATCTCATGGGCGATGCCGGGGCCATTATCCGTTATCCGAATTTCAAAAAACTCGTCATCGGTCCGGACGTCGATGGTGATTATGCCGTCGGAAGCGGACGTCGCTTCGCAGGCGTTCAGGATCAAATTAATGAAAGCGCGTTCGAGTTTTTTGCCGTCAAAGGCGCCTTCCGCGTCCCGATCGATGGCCAGGGTGATTTTGCAGTTGCGAAATTCCGGCCTGACGCGAACAGCGTCAATCGCATGGCGAAGGATTTGATCCAGCCTGGCGGGCTCACGGGATAGAGATCTTCCCTGATGGGCCAACTCGCGCATCGAATCGATCAGGTCGGTCATCTGGTTCGAAGCGGTCATAATCTCCTGGTAGACCTCGCTTCTGTCCAGTTTCATGTCTTCGGCTTCGTACAGAAACTCTGCATTGGCAACGACGGCTGCGAGGTAGTGACGGAGGTCATGAGAGATGGAGCTAGCGGCTCTGCCGAGAGCAGCGATACGCTCGGCTTCAATGCGCTGCTCTTGCGAGGTTAAAAGCTCCTCGCGCATCTTCGCGAATGCCTCACTGAGCTCGACAACTTCGCTGCTGCCTTTGGGGACGATGGAGTAGGCAAAGTCACCGGTAGCGAGTGCACGGACACCAGCCACGAGATTATCGAGAGGCCGGGTAATCGTGCGGGAAACGAAGCCAAAGAGAAGCGCGCCGACAACTACCGCGGATATGCCGACCAAATAGATAGTGTGATTGAGATGGGCGATGAAGGTGTCGACTGGGAGCAAAGGCAGCAATACGAAGCAGCGTACCGGGGAGGGTAGGGAACCATGCAGCAATACGGATGAGAAGGCGTAATCGTTGCCCCCCAGAGAGATTTCGCTGGGATTGAGGTTGGCGGAGAGATCGTCCCGGCCGATTCTCCGGCGCAATTCCTCTTCCTCACGCGGGGATAGAGTAGAAGCGATGACATTGTCGCTGGTAGCGAGGGCAATTTGATAGCCAGCAGCGATGGCAAGCTGCCGGGCGACGGTGGAATCAATCTGATAGCCAACGGCCAACAATCCAAGCTGCTGTGAAGAACTGCCGGACCCAGCGGTGATGGGGCGCACGAAAACCCAATAGAGACGTCCATCGTCATACCACCAGGATGCATCTTCTCCTTGCTCGATGGACTTGCGCAGATCGCGGGTGGCATTCGCGGGAGACCAGCCGGGCGTGCTGATATGCAGGGCCTCGACTTGATTGTCGTGCCTAGCGAGGACAAACAGGTCGCTGCCGGCAAGCTTCCAGAAAGCTGTCGAACCGTCCTGGATGGTGAGGGCATCCTCGGTGGTCATCAGGGCTTTTAGGGTGGGGAGATCCGCAAGCATCGCAGCCGTGCGAGAGAGTTGAAATTCTCTCTGACGCTGAACGCTTTCGAAAGCGCGAACGGAGGCTTCGGTTCCGTCGCGCACCTGGCGTTCGGTTTCAATGCCAACCGTGCGGCGAATAATGAAAAGTAGAGAGCCAGCCAAACTCGAAATGATTATCAGAGTCGCGATGAAGAGTTGCGTGCGAAGGCTAAGATGAGTCATTTGAGTTTCTGAAGACGCTCTAGGATTTGGCGCCCGCAGGATTGCCAATCACAAATTTATACCCGGCGCCGTGAATTGTCAGGAAGAAACACGGATTGGCGGGGTCAGGCTCAAGTCTTTGTCGAAGACGGAGAACGTGGTTGTCGACGGTGCGAGTGGAAGGGTAGTTTTGGTATCCCCAGACTTCATTGAGAAGTTCATCACGCGAAAGCACACGCCCGGGCGAAGAGGCGAAGAATTTCAGGAGTTTGAATTCCTGGGCGGTGAGTGATAACGGCTTGCCCGCCCTGGTGGCTTCCATGCTGGTAAAATCGATATGCGCATCGCCGAAAACCAGGACCTGGTGGCTAACAGTTTTGGGGGCGACGTTGGAAACCGTGTTAGCTTTCGCGGAACTGCGGCGCATCGCGCGGCGGACTCTAGCCAGCAACTCTCTGGGGCTGAAAGGCTTGGTGACATAATCGTCGGCGCCTAGCTCCAGCAGAAGCACTTTATCTTCGACTTCGGAGTTCGCGCTCAGCACGACGATCGGAACGTGGGCGGCCATTGATTTGAAAGCGCGGCAAAGCTCGCGGCCGGACATGCCGGGGAGTTTCAGGTCAAGGACGACAGCGTTGGGAGGTTGCGCCCGAAAGCTCTCGAGACCGGCCGGGCCATCCGAGGCGATTTTGACGGTCAATGAGTCGGCTTCAAAGAGGCGTTGCAACGTGCGCTGCATGGGGCGGCTGTCTTCAACGACCAGAATAGTTTCCATAGATCGGATCCTCAGTTTATCAAAGTGGCGCTGGCACGAGATGTCTGCGCCGCATAAGAGAAGCGGCACAGATGGCGCGAGCCGGCCAAGGTACAAATCTGTTTGAAGGTGCGAGCAAATCAATACTCCGTTTTCAAAGAGTTCGGATCGTAGCTTTCGCCGTACTTATTCTTGTGCTCGGCGCGCACTGGATTGGTCACGGGAATCGAGATTGCGGTTAAGGCCAGGTTGCTGCTGTCGACGACAACCAACCGTTCCAAGGCTTGCAGGGCCTCAGCGGACGCAGATTCATGCCAAACGTGAAGCATATATTTTCCGGTCGGGACGCCAGCAATGGAGTAGTGTCCCGCTTTGTCCGAGGCGCCAAAGAATTCCGAATCGACGGCGAGAATTACACCGGTCATTTCGGGGTGGATGTTGCAGAACAAGTAGGAGGGACCGGGCCGGTCGAAGCGAATGGATTTCTGCGATCCAGCCTGGTAGAGGCCGAGATCGAATCGTTTTCCACGATAAAGAGAGAAAACATTGTGAAACCAGGGATCCAGGTTGGGGAAATCCACGATGCTGCCCACGGGCACCACGAGCAGACTAGGCTCAAACCGCTTGTTGTGCTGGACCACTCGATAGTGCTGCTGTTTAGCAATGGCTGGCCGCACGTGCTGGGCCGGGTCCAGAGGAGACAACCAGACGATGACGCGCGAGGCATCCTTCAGGCGATGGTTGCTGTCGGCTAAAGTGAGCGCGACATCTCCCGAAAGGCTGGCCGCGATCGCGGGAGGGACATCGGCAGTTTGCGTGGAAGCCACCGGCGCCAGAAGAGCCAGAGCCATGATGGCAAACGGAATGGAAGAGATTCTCATATGATTCAGAACAGAAAACCGATCGCCAGGCCAACCTGTTGAGCGACGCTCGGCGAACCGTTGACGTAATACGTACGCAAACGGCGATATTCCACGGAAAACAGGAGGTCGGAACGCGGCTTGAAAATGTAATTCGTAAATAGCATTTCGTTACGCGCCGGGACGGTAAGGAGGAAAGCATCGAACAAACCAGCCTGACGCAATTGCGAGGAATTGCGATCTCCGGCGCCCGCGGCCACGTTGAATTCGCTGCGCGCATCCAGCTTCATTTTTAGTTGAGACCAACCCCCAATGGAGCCAAGATTTGCAAGTACCGGTGCGGTAACCATCGAATAGTACAGTTGATTCGGGGGATTTACAGGGCTGAACGCCAGTCCTCCCAACCCGTCAATGCCTCTTCCCGTAAAAAACTCTCCACTGAGCTCGGTGCGCGGGAGAAGAGGGAACCTCCAATCGACCGTGCCAGCCCATCCGGCAACGGTGTAGCCGCCAAAGTATCGCTGCGGAGAGTACAGCGCGCCGACGCCAAGAGAGGCCGGGCGCGCCTCAGATTTTGTCCCCGCGGAAAGCCGCAGTGCATAGGTGGGCTGGCGTGAACTTTCGGAGGCGTTGGGCGTCCGATCATTGACATTGGCGGAGTAGTTCGAAGCGGAAGGCACATCAAGAAAGCCTGCCTGGAGCTTGAACGGCGAAAGAGCGCCATTGAAACGCTGTTCCACCCAGACGGTGGGAGTCCAACTCCACAAGTTGCCAGCGGATGCCAATCCGGGCTCGGCCACGGACATGTAGGTGGTGGGGGAATTTGGAGAAAAAAACGGATAGTCGAGGCCAGCGACAACGGAGGTGTTTTTCCAATCCAAGCGCATGCGAGCCAAGCGCACGCGCGCAACACCCGAGACGCTTCCCGTATAGCCGACGGGCAAGCCACCGAAGAAATCAAGTTGCAGGTCGGCAGAGGTTCGGGCACCGAAGACATCCGGACCGATGCCCGTGAGGCCCACGATGGATTGGCGAAGCGAAGCGCTCAAACTACCCGAAGGAGAGCCCGGCGCGGTCGGCAGGGCCACATCGGGCAAGTCGAGATTGTTTACCTGACCGGATGTTGCGGAAACGTTGAGTAAGACGAGGCCGGAAAGCTTTAGACGATACCTCGACCCGCTTTCCACTTTCACTTGCCGTTGTTCGCCGATCCGCGCATTCAAGATGTCCCAATCGTCTTGGGAGATATTTGCCTGAGTTTGAGATTCAGCGGGTTTTGTAGACGGCGCGCTCTTTGAGGAGTCCGCCATCACAGCTTTCTCGCCAGCAGCCGGGGCAGGCGCAAGGCCGTTGACTTTGTTGATCACCTCTTCGAGAGCGGTCCGAAGCTGCTTTATCTCCGTACGCGATTGGGCAAGCTCGGAGCGGGTTTGTTCCAGAGATTCCGTGAGAGAACGAATCTCGGCGTCCAAATCCTGTCGGCTGGCCGGGGCCGTTGATGGAGATCCCGTTTGCGCACAGGCCGCCGCACCTAACAGAAGTGAAATGCACATCACGCGCCCGGATATTTCCAAGGTGCGGTCGATGAAAACGCGCATGCAATCAAGATTCTTAGGCGCCACCGTGGCGACTCGATTGCTGCGAACACTCTCTCTCAGCATCCACACAGTCCCCCCATTTCAATCCGCTTGGATCGCAGCACGTTGCGATGGCAGGGAACGCAATGCGCGTCTCCAGCGAATCGTCTCGACGGCCAAGGAAGCCATTTCGCGAACATGGAACATTACCCGGCCAAGGGCATAAATGTATCTGCTTATCCTGGCTTTGATCCTGCCTCCTAGAGTTAGATGGATGCCCAGCTTTAAAGAAGACCGCAAATGAAGCGGAAATATTCGCCTGCGGAGATATTTTCGCCATAAATTTGAGTCGTTGACAAAATCTCGATGGACAAAAAGTGTCACTTTCTTGCCCGGCAGGTCAGAGATTGCCCAGGTCAATCCGAAGTGTCGAATCCAGGCTTCCGAATTGCTGGAGAGGGGGGCTAAGCACCACGCTTCCAGGACAGCCGGAAGGGGGCGGTGAAAAATTTGGTTTGTGAGGCGGAGAATGAGACCGAAAGCACGTCGCAGATTCCTGTCGCGGCTGGCCCGGTCACATACCGACTGCCATAGAGCCGCATCCTCTTTATGCGTCCCGAGAAAGTAATCCAGTTCCCACAGCCACGACAAACGAATCCAAGACCCCAGCAAATGTTGGAAGGCGTGCATTACTTGCAGGAGAAACATATCGTCTTGCGCGAGCGCCGGGAAAGGAATCCCCAGGAAGCGCTTGCACTGCAGGCGGTTCAGGCAGCCGGTGGGAGCGTCAAAGCGGACGCCATGTGCCTCGTGCCAGAGCATTGTGTGAAGGTCAACCTGCCGATGCTGAGGCACTTCGTAGATGTTGTCGTGGTGAGAAGGAATACGAAGAAGAGGCGTCCCAAAGGTCATTTCTCCGCTGGGACCAGACTCCTCCAACCGGTAACCGCAGGACTCGACGGCACGCGCCGCGTCGTCAACGGACTCCGGGGCGATTAGGAAGTCGAAATCAGTTTGGTGGCGCAAGGAGGCATCCGGACAATATTCGGGGACCAGGGAAAAGCCCTTTAAGCAGGAGTACCGCACGCCGTGACTCGTGAGAGACTCGTTCAGAAGCTTGAACTCACCCAACATCGCATGCATGCGAACGCGATTTTCCTGGATACGCTGCTCCAGCGCCTTGCGCAAGTCCATGCCTACGTGGTCGATGAATTCCTTGCGCCGAAGCGTGCGGTAAAAGTGCAGGGCCAAGCCGCTCTGATCGAGCCAATGCAGAAGCTTTCGGGTCGAGTTCTTGTCGCAATTCTGCAATGCCTCGATGCCCGAGAGATCGGGCTCTGGCCCGAGGACGGAGAGGGCCGATCGCTTAAGGATTGCGTCACGCATTGCGCGTATTTCCACATAAGAGCTCGTTGGGAAAAGGAATACCAATTGTTGATTCCTTGCCCATCGCAAACTGCGTCAGTCCCCGGAGAACCGGAAAAACAAATTTCTGGTACTCCTGTGGATCCACTTCGCCTCCGATGAAGGCAAGCAATTCCTTTCGTTCCATATCCACGCCAGCGAGACAAGCTGGACCCATGTTTACGACGAGTAATGTTCCGGCCATGAGGACGGCCGCTTCAGCGAGCTTTCCGGAAGCGTCTGCGTCTCGAAGCAATTTCCAATGGAATGCCGGCGAGGCAGCTGTGGAGGATTGCGAGTCCGAACGACCCAGGGGCAGAAGGAAACTGAGGTCGTTTGTCTCGACGAGAATCAAATCTTTTTCGAACTCGACCAAAGCCTTTAGCGGGGACGGCATGAACCGGCGCAAGACATCGAGCGGGTGGTTGTACGGAGTGTGATCGTGGAAGGGCACGCTAGGCTCCGTTGCAGAAGCGATCGATGGCTTCAGCGGTTTTTTGAGGTGACTCGCCCGAACGGACTCGGAAACACTTGCGGCTCGTGACCGTCCTGATGATTTCCGAGCGATTCGCGGCCGCTTCAGGCAGTTCTTCCGGCAGGAGTTCGGCGCTGCGCTCGTAGAACGCTCTTGCGTCCGTCGTGCTATAGGGAATGAAATCGCATCCTGGCCTCGGGTCGCGCTCAAGGAACATCAGCCAATGTGGGCGCGAGATGCATTTCACATGTGAACGAAAAACCTTCGCGGCGTCCACCTCAAAGGCCAATTCTCCATTGAGGGACACTTTGGGAGTGAAGGCCTTCAATTCAGAAAAATGCTCCGAGGCATCAGGAAGAAGTTTCACAGGCACGGACAGGCCAGACGCGATCAGCTCGTCTCTTTCCTTATCTTTCGAAACATACGTCCAGTCGTCAGATACCAGGGAGAATCCCCGCTGAGCAAGAGCAACCGACAACGTCGACTTTCCAGCGCCGGAAAGACCGGCGATAAGCAACCCCCGGCCATCGCGATCGAGACACGCACTATGAAGAGGAACGACTCCGACGGTGGTGCCCATCACCCCCACCATGATGGGGAGAAGCTGGGTGTTCCAAAAGGAAGAATCGCTTGCGGTTGCCGGAGAGACCGCGCCGATAACGCGCCTTCTCAACAAATCAAAACTGAATACTTCCTCCGCCCCGAAAGACGCGAAGACCAGGTGTCGGAGACCTCGAAAGTGGGCCTTGGCCGAAGGGGCACGGGATATCGACGAATCCACCAAAACTTCCATAGCGACAGGCTGCCCTGACGGATAGGGATAACGAATTGCGGAAAACCAGCGAGACACAGAGGAGAGCAGCTCGGCCGAGTTGGTGAGAAGAAGACAGTGTACTCCCGCAAGAGAGAGTTCCGCTCGCAAGGGCAAAGCATCCGGACGAATCTTGTAAATTTTTGTCACGGCGAGATTCACTCTAGCGCGAATTTGAAGCATTGCATCCATTGCAGGGAAGAAATGACGCGCCCGTGACAACCTTGTGACAAAGGCGCTAGTCCCGAGCGGTAAGTTCGGAACGTTAGAGAGTGCGAGACCAACGCATGTCCAAAAAAGTAGTTTTCTTTTTTCCGTCCTTTGCGAGCAGTGAGGCGACCGCGCCACTGGGTATTCTGGCAGTCGCAACTCCGCTCTTGCGGGCGGGTTATACGGTAAAACTTATCGACTCCACGATTACGCCAAACTTTAAGAAGCGCGTTCTTGAAGAAGTCAAGGACGCTCTGTGTCTGGCCGTCTCCTTAGTGACCGGCCCCATGATCCGCGAAACGGTGGACATCGCGCGTGCGGTGAAGGCCTGGGATCCAGACTTTCCGATTATTCTCGGCGGCTGGCATCCTTCGCTGCTTCCCAAACAGACGCTCGAATCCGACTTTATAGACATCGTGGTTCGCGGGCAGGGTGAAGATTCACTTCTGGAAGTCGTGCAACATCTGGAGAGCCGCTCGGCGATCGATTTGATACCCGGGATCGGTTTTAAACGCGACCGCAAATTGATTTTCACTACGGAACGTCCGCTGAAGCCGATCGTGGACCTCCCGCCAAAGGCCTATCACATTGCAGATTTTGACGCGTACCAGCGCAGTTGCGGGCGCCGGTGGGCCATGTACATCTCCAGTCTGGCATGCCCGTTCAATTGCTCGTATTGCACAAACGCCGGAGTCTATGGACGAAAGTGGAACGCGCTACCCCCCGAACAGTTCGTAGAAGAAACCGTAGATCTAACGCGCCGCTATCAGTTGGAGATGCTCTGGATCGTTGATGACAATTTTCTGGTCGATCTTGACCGCGCGCGGCTGATTGCCGAAGGGCTTGTTCGGGCCGGTGCGAATTTCAGCTGGAGCATACAAGCGACCACCAATCTCACCGCGCGCCTCAGCATCGAGGATCTGAAATTGCTTCGGCGCAGCGGTCTTCAACAGGTTTGTCAGGGCGTGGATTCCGCGTCTCCAAAAATTCTTAAGTTAATGAACAAGACGTTTCAGAATTTCGAAGACATTTATGAGAGCGCGGCGCGGTGCTTGCAAGCGGGCATTCGCCCTTCGTTCAACATTATCTTTGCTTATCCTGGGGAAGGCACGAAGGAGCGCCGCCAAACAATCGATTTTATGATGGATGTATGCCGGCGATTTCCTGGGGCTGAATTTTGGACCAACATTTTTACTCCGTACCCGGGCTCGCCGATCATGGCGCAGGTCGAAGAGCTCGGCATTCAAGTTCCGGAATCGCTCGAAGGCTGGGCCGACTTTTTTCCGCGCTATACCGTGCTTCCGTGGTTGAAAGGAAGCGAGCATCGGCGCCTGCAAGTGATGCGCGACTACTTGAGAATCGCGTTTGACCGGATTCCAATCGCCACCGACACGCGCAGCCGCTCCACACGCCTAATTCAGAAAGCATTTTCGTTTCCAGCCCGCTGGAGGCTCGACCGCGACATTTATGCTTTGCCCGTCGAGTTATGGCTAAACGATAAACTCAAGCGCAAGACGGCGGCTGCAAAGCCGGCAGTCGATGCGAAACGCCTTGAGCCATCGATGAGTGAGGCGTCATGCTGACCGAGGGCAATCTAGTGCGCTTCCGCGCGCGGGAAGTCTCCCATGGCTGATGTTCTGCTGGCACATTCCTATCACCTCCCGTACGACCGGAAGCAGCTGAGAAAAATGCAGCCGTATCCGCCGCTGGGCACTCTGTACGCAGCTGGAGTGCTGCGGCAAGAGGGAATTTCGGTCGCCGTGTTCGACGCGATGTTGGAAGAGCCTGGCCCTGGCTTTTTGGAAGCGCTCCAAATTAACCGCCCCAAGATTGTTGCCATTTTTGAAGACGATTTCAATTTTCTTACCAAGATGTGTTTGACGAGGATGCGCGAGGTGGCTTGGCAAATGATCGCGCAGGCACGCAGCGCCGGAGCGCGAGTCGTGGTTCATGGATCGGACGCGACTGACCACGCCATGGAATACCTGCGGGAGGGCTGCGAATTCGTCGTCACCGGTGAAGCGGAGCATACGCTGCTTGCCGTTGTCGAAGCCATGAGTGCCGGCGGCGACCCAACGCATCTGCCCGGTGTTGCCTGGCTCACGCGCTCGCGCGGTAAGGAGAAATTGGAGACCCAGACGCGGCCATCGCCGCGCAAATTCGAAAGTTTTCCACTGCCCGCGCGGGATCTGATCGACGTGGACAAATACCGGCGCGCATGGCTTGCCGCGCACGGGAAATTTTCCATGAACTTGATTGCGAGCCGCGGGTGCCCATTTCAGTGCAATTGGTGCGCCAAGCCGATCTTTGGTGACAGCTATCACGTAAGAGCCGCGGACGAAGTAGCCGAGGAAATGCTGCTTCTAAAAAATAAATACGCGGCCGAGCACCTGTGGTTCGCTGATGACATTTTTGCGCTGAATCGCCGATGGGTGCGCGAATTTGCAAATGCAGTCGAAGAGCGCGGTTGCGCGGTGCCTTTCAAGATTCAAGCACGCGCCGATCTTTTGACTAAGGAGACTGCGGAAGCTTTGCGCCGGGCCGGCTGCGCGGAGGTCTGGATGGGTGTGGAGTCCGGGTCGCAGAAAATTCTGAACGCGATGGAAAAAGGGCTAAAAGTGGATGAAGTGGTTTCCGCGCGCGAGAATTTGAAACGAGAGGGCATTCGGGCGTGCTATTTCCTGCAGTTCGGGTATCCCGGAGAGTCGTGGCAAGACGTTCAGGAAACGATTGCGCTTGTGCGCGGGACACATCCCGATGACATTGGAATTTCTTTGTCCTACCCGCTTCCCGGAACGCGATTCTACGAACGCGTAAGGCAACAGCTTGGCGCCAAGCAGAACTGGTCGGACAGCGACGATCTCTGCGTGATGTTCAAGGGTGCTTACAAGGATGAGTTTTATCGTGAGATCCGCGATGCCTTGCACGCCGAAGTCGACAGCTGGACTGTCGAAGCTTCTTCACCACACAACCTCAAGCAATTGCGCGATTCTTGGGAGCGGATCGCTCTTCTCGAACCGCTCAGCCGCAATCCCGATGCTGTTTTGCTTGATGATCTGACAAATGGTATTGCGATCGACCCTGCTTCGAATAGCTCCACGTTTGTTCCCATCAGCGGTTTGCTCGCTTCCGCTGGCGAGGGATAGATGAGTGATCTCCTCCTAACGCACGGCTATTTTCTTTTCGAAGATCCGAAAGAGCGGCAAATCATGAAACCGTATGTGCCGCTGGGAATTCTTTATATTTGCTCTCACTTGAGGAGCAAGGGCTTCGACGTGGAGGTTTTCGACACAACTTTTTCCACGCCACAAGACTTGATTCATCATCTGCAGAACGAAAAACCTTCCGTCTTGGGTATTTACGCGAACTTGATGACGCGTAAGAAGGTGATCGAGTTCGTAAGAATTGCCCGCGAGGCTGGCTGGAAAACAGTGGTTGGCGGACCGGAACCGGGCGCTTACGTGATGGAGTATCTAGAGGCCGGAGCTGATGTCGTGGTTATGGGTGAAGGCGAACTCACGATGGAAGAGTTGCTCCCCGCGCTGCGTCAAAACGGGAATGCAGCGCTCGGCGAAATCAAAGGAATCGCATTTCTGGGAGAAGGCGGTCAGTTGATTCAAACCGCATCGCGCCCTCAGATAGCCGATCTCGACGCTCAACCATGGCCGGCGAGAGACGCAATCGACGCGATGCGCTACGTCAGAACGTGGCGCGAAGCGCATGGACAAGGATCACTTTCCATTATCACTGCGCGCGGATGCCCTTATCGCTGCAAATGGTGCAGTCACCAGGTTTTTGGCATGACGCACCGGAGGCGCAAACCGCGCGCCGTTGTGGATGAAGTCGAATGGCTGCTTTCGACCTATCAGCCGGACATGATGTGGATCGCGGATGACGTATTCACGATTCATCACGGATGGCTGCGCGAATATGCAGCAGAGATGCGCCGGCGAAACTTGCGCGTGCCGTTCGAGTGCATTTCCCGCGCGGATCGTTTGAATACCGAAGCGGCGGATTTGCTGGCCGAACTCGGTTGTTTCCGTGTATGGGTTGGTTCCGAAAGCGGCTCCCAAAAAATCCTGGATGCGATGGATCGTGGAGTCACTGTCGATCAGGTGCAACACTCCGTTGCGCTCTTCAAGGAGCGCAATATTCAGACTGGAATGTTTTTGATGTGGGGCTACGAAGGTGAAGAGCTGGAAGACATCGAAGCTACGATCGAACATGTAAAACGTTCTGATCCGGATATCTTCTTTACGACGGTCGCTTATCCCATTAAAGGCACGCCGTACTACAAGCAGGTTGCAGGCTCACTGGTTCAACTCAAACCCTGGGGCGAAACGTCGGACCGAGAAATCACTTTGAACGGGCGGCGGTCTGCGCGCTTCTATGAGTTCGCGGATCACTTGCTGCGCGATGAGGTGCAGCTTGCGCGAATGTTGCGCCGGGGTCCGGAAACTGGCGCTGAAATGGAATTGCGCGCGAAGATCAGAACATCACGCGAGGGGCTCTATTCTTCCTCTGAGGGGCGCGCATGAGCAGGGCCGTCACGCGAAACGCGCTAGAGGTTTCAGTGGCCTTCGACTCCATTGCCGAGCGCTACGACGATATCTTTACAGAGACGTTGATCGGAAGAACCCAACGAAATGCGGTTTGGGATTTGCTAACGCAAGTCTTTTCGCCTACGGACCGCGTTTTGGAACTGAATTGCGGTACGGGGGAGGATGCATTTTTTCTTGCCCGCCGGGGAACTTCCGTTACCGCCTGCGACGCGTCTCCTGCGATGATTGCCGTCGCGCAGCGCCGGAAGTCACGGGAGGCTCCGCAAGCAAAAATCCAATTCCAGGTAGTCTGCAGCGAGGACATTGCTAGCCTGGCGGCTGAGGCGCCTTTCGATGGAGCCTTTTCCAATTTTTCCGGTCTCAATTGTGTTGCCGATATTTGCGGGGTGGCACTGAGTCTTGGCAAGCTGGTTCGGCCCGGCGGTCGATTGCTGATTTGCCTATCGTCGCGGTTTTGCTTGTGGGAGACGCTCTGGTTTCTCGCACACGCGAAGGCGGGCAAGGCCTTCCGTCGTGTTTCCGGACAGACGGTTGCCAGCGTGAACGGCGTTCCCGTTCCCGTTTGGTATCCGTCGATCCGCCGTTTGCGGGACGTCTTTTCGGGTTGCTTCCATTTGCGATCGTTTCGCGCGGTTGGGCTGTTTGTGCCGCCTTCCTACATTGAACCTTTTATCCGGAAGCATGAAAGCCTTATTTCATTTCTCGCAAACTTGGACCGGATATTCGCGGGGCTGCCGGTCTTTCGTTGCATCGGCGATCACATCCTGCTCGATTTCGAAAGAGTTCGCCAATGAGCCTGATTACGGCGCGCATTCAGCCCACCAGGGAGAATCTCGTTCATTGCCCATCGGCTTCTACCGAGCCTTGCCTCGAACTGCAGTGCCCGGACTGCGGTACTAGTTTGGGAATTATTTCTGGCACGGCACTCTCTTTCTCTGGCGAGCCTGTGAGCTGCCCTAAGTGCGCGATGGAACTCCAGCAGGAACGGTGCATTTGGAATGCGCTGCCCACGCGCAGGCGAAAATATTTTGAGCGGTTCATGCGCGAATATGAAGCCGTTCGAGCGAGTGAGGGCCGGGGTAGCGACGATCCGGCTTTTTATCTCGGCCTGCCGCACAAGGACCAGACGCGCCAGCATCGTTGGCAATGGAAGATTCGCTCTCATTCTTACCGATATATGGAACGAAATATTATCGCCGTGTTGGAACGCAGGCAGAAACGTTCGCTCGTTCTACTGGATCTCGGAGCTGGAAATGGCTGGCTTAGCTATCGACTTGCTCTTCGCGGTCATTTGTCCGTTGCTGTGGACTTGCTGACCAATGCGTTCGACGGTCTCGGGGCCGCTTCTCACTATCTCGCGGTCTTGCCAACACTGTTTCCGCGCTTCCAGGCAGAAGTCGACCGGCTTCCATTCGCCGATGGCCAATTCGACTGTGTATTCTTCAATGCCTCCTTTCACTATTCAGAAAGCTACGAGCGGACGATTGCTGAAGCAATTCGCTGCTTGCGGCCACACGGAACGATTGTCATTGCCGATTCTCCTTGGTACAGAAAGGAAGAGTTCGGTCAGATGATGCTTCAAGAGCGACGCAAGGATTTCCAGGAACGATTTAGTTTTCCTTCGGACGGATTGTCCAGCCGCGAATATTTGACCGACGAACGGCTTGCCGCGCTGGAAGCGAGATTCAATTTCGATTGGAAAATTCATCAGCCTTGGTATGGGCTTCGCTGGGCTATGCGGCCTTGGGTGGCCAAATGGAAACGCAAGCGCGAGCCTGCGCAATTTAGGGTCTATTCGGCCGAGGTGCCGCCGCAATGATTATTTTATTTAATCCACGAGCCACAAAGCCACGCAATCGCCGTTTTCCTCTCGCGGTGATGGCCCTCGCGGCGGTTCTGGAAGACCGCGAAGAATATGAAATCGTTGACGGCAACGTTGACGATCAGCCCACGGAAACCATTTTGCGTCTCATCCGCGAGCACGATGTTGAACTACTCGGCGTCACCGTCATGCCCGGCCCGCAAATGGTCGCCGCCATGGAAAGTTGCCGGGAGATTCGACGGCTTCACCCCAAACTCCCCATTGTCTGGGGTGGATATTTTCCGTCCATCTACAGCGATGCGACCCTAAACGCCCGATACGTGGACTATGCGGTGCGCGGCCAGGGTGAAGACACGCTCCTCGAGCTCTTGGAAGCCATCCGCGGCAAGCGTTCTCTTGAGAGCATCGCTGGATTGTCGTACAAGGATATCTTCGGCTTGCATCGCCACAATCCTGAACGGTTAATGAAGGGGCCGGATGCATTTCCGTGGACTCCATTCCACAGGATTCCGGTGGAGAAGTATCTGCGGCCTTCGTTCTTCGGCAAGCGAACCGCGGCGCACCAGGCAAGCATCGGGTGCCCCTTTAAATGCAGCTTTTGCGGAGTTCATGCTGCGTACGGAAATCGCGAGAAGATGGAGAGCCCGGCCCGGACGGAAGCAATCCTGCGGCATCTAGCGAAGGATTACGGCGCAGATTCCGTTCAATTTTACGACATGAATTTTTTCCTGCGGGAAGATCATGCGCGAGAGCTCTCCGATCGTCTCGCTCCCCTCAATTTTAATTGGTGGTGCGAAGGCCGGATCGACACGATCAACAAATATTCCGATGCCACTTTGCAGGCCATCCGCCGCGCCGGGTGCACCATGATTTTTTTCGGTGCCGAATCAGGCTCCGATTGGGTTCTGAAGGAAATGCAGAAGGATATCACCACGGAGCAAACACTGGCCGTGGCCCGGCGAATTCGTCAATTCGGCATCATCCCGGAGTTTTCCTTCGTGATCGGAAATCCTCGTGATCCAGAGCGCGACACGCGGGAAACGCTTCAGTTCATTCGCACCATTAAGCGATTGAATCCGGCTTCGGAAATTATCATGTACCACTACGTTCCCGTCCCGCAGAGAACGGCGATGTACGGCAACATTGATGGGCAAATCGACTTTCCACCGACGCCCGAAGAATGGGCCACCAAGCAGTGGATGGATTTCACGCTGCGCATCGATCCGAACACTCCGTGGCTTAAGCGCAAGACGAAAGATCTGATCGACAATTTTGAAACCGTGGTCAGTTCGCGCTGGCCCACCGTGCAGGACATTCGCGCGCCTCGTTGGGGGCGTACCTTGCTCAAAACGCTCAGTGCTTGGCGCTATGCCGCTCGAGTCTACGCGTTTCCACGAGAACTGCGCTGGGCCCATCAGTTCATTAGTTTGCGCAAGCCCAAAGAAGAGAGCCTGTAGCCCACGTTCGAATAGCGCGAAGAGATGTCCACCTCCACTCCAATTCGAGGAGTTTCTCCGAAGGAAGGCTATCGGCTATGGTCGCGCGTTTATGACACGCAGCCGAATCCATTGCTGACGCTGGAAGAGAGATTTCTGGAAGCCGTTCTGCCACCGGTCGCCAAATTGAATGTCGTCGATCTGGGGTGTGGGACAGGCCGCTGGCTGGCACGTTTGGCGTCCAGAAATCCCGCTAGCCTGGTCGGCGTGGATTTCTCTCCCGAAATGTTGGAGCAAGCTGAGCGTAAACTTTGCGGCGCCGCTCGGCTCCTCGTCTGCAATTGTGAAGAACTCCCGCTTCCAGCGGCGTGCGCCGATCTAGTGGTTTGTTCGTTCCTTGGGAGCTATCTGGATAATCTTGCTGATTTTGCCGCGCAGGCACGCAGGATATTGCGTCCGAAAGGTTCCATTTTCTTCACCGATATGCACCCCGCCACGGCCGCGAAATTCGGATGGCGCCGCGGATTTTCCATCGATGAAGAACATGTCGATATTGCGACCTATACCCGGCCGATAGAAGAGATACTGCTCGCCTTCGAGCGCGTCGGTTTGCAAGCCGCAGCATTATTGGAGCCTCATTTCGGCGAGCCGGAATTCGCCGTTTTCGAGAAGGCTGGGAAGCAAAGGGCATTAGAGGCATCGTCTGGCCATCCAGCGATTTTCATCCTTCAACTTGGTTCTAGGGTCGAAAGTTCGCAGAAGCCACTCGAACCCGGCAGTGAACCAGCACTCGAATCGATTCGTGGTGCGCGCATTGCGCTCGGTGCAGGAGAAATCACATCGGGCGATCTCCGTATCAATCATGGCCGTATCTCGTTCGTTGGCAATATTCAAGAAACGCCCCAGCAAAGCCAGGCCATGAAGGACGCAAGTATCGATCTCCGCGGCTTCCTGGTCCTCCCGGGGCTGATCAACGCCCATGACCACCTCGAATTCGCCTTGTTCCCGCGTCTTGGGAAGGGCGGATACAACAATTTTACAGAGTGGGCCGAAGACATCTACCTTCCCGATAGCTCGCCTGTTCGAGAACAGCGCGCGGTCCCAAAAAATACGCGCCTGTGGTGGGGAGCAGTTCGAAATCTTCTCTGCGGTGTCACCACGGTGTGCCACCACAATCCCTATGCTGCTGAAGTTTTCGACGATGGATTTTCGATCCGCGTCTTGCGTGATTTCGGGTGGGCGCATTCCATCTCGATGGACAATGACATTGCCAGAAAGAAGCAAGAAACCCTGCCGGACCAGCCGTTCATCATCCATCTGGCTGAAGGCATAGATGAAAAAAGCTTGTCTGAGATATTTCAGCTGAGCCGAGAACGCGTTCTCGACGATCGAACTGTCATCGTCCACGGGCTGGGGCTGGATGAGCGCGGAAGGACCTTGTTGCGTTCTTCTGGCGCAGCTCTAGTTTGGTGCCCAACCTCCAACGCCTTCCTATTCGGACGCACGCTGACCCAAGACGTGCTCCAAGAGTTCCCCAGATTGGCGTTGGGCAGCGATTCACCGCTGACCAGCCAAGGCGATTTGCTGGATGAGATCCGCTTTGCGCGCGAGATCGTCGGCATCAACGAGTTGCAACTCTATTCTTCCGTGACCACTTCCGCAGCCGACGTGCTTCGCTTGCGCGATGGCCAAGGCACGCTCCGCGTGGATGCGCTGGCTGATTTTGTTTGTGTGCGGGATACCGGGCTTTCTCCGGCGAAGACGCTCGCCAGCCTTTCCTGGCGTGATGTCGAACTGGTGATAATCGGCGGCCGCGTGCATCTTGCTTCCGCTGACGTGTACGGACGCATGCATGAAATATTTCATGCGGAATTGCAGCCCCTTGAAATCGAAGGAGAAATCCGCTGGGTTCGAGCCCCCCTATCGCGTCTCTTCTCCGAGACAAGTCGCCATCTGCCCGGCGAAATCAAATTAGGTGGTCGAAAGATGAGTCATGCATCTCTCGCATGAACTGCTGACGATTGAGCGCTCGAGTGATCTCGAGCGCCATCGTGTGTCCAGTTTGCCGATCCTGGTGATTCACGCGCACAGTTCCTGCAACTGCCGTTGCGTCATGTGCGACATTTGGAAAACAAACGAGAATCGCGCACTACGGCCAGCCGATCTGGAGCCACACCTCGCGTCTATCCGCCGCCTGGGTGTTCGATGGGTTGTTTTTTCCGGTGGTGAGCCGCTCCTGAACACGGAACTGGCATCGCTCTGCTCCATCCTCAAGGCGGAAAACATCCACTTGACCTTATTAACGACAGGTTTGCTCCTGGCCAAGTGCGCGGCACAAGTCGCGGATTCCTTCGATGACGTCATTGTTTCTTTGGACGGCCCCCAGGCGGTTCACGATTCCATACGGCGGGTCCGGTCCGCTTTTATCGTTATCCGGGCAGGCATCGAGGCCGTCAGGAAGTTGCGGCCAGAAATGTCCATCACCGCGCGCACGACCGTGCAGAGGCAAAACCACCTTCATCTTCGGGAAACTGTGCAGGCCGCCAAGCTGCTGGGTTTAAACGCCATCTCTTTTCTTGCCGCCGATCTCACGTCGCAGGCGTTCAATCGTCTCCAGCAGTGGACTCCCAACCGTCAAAGCGATGTGGCGCTATCGTTGAAAGAGCTGACGGCGCTTGAAGCTGAACTGGAATCCTTGATCCAAGAGAATGCTTCAGAAATTGCCAGTGGGTTCATCGTGGAATCACCCGCGAAGCTTCGGCGGATTGCGCGTCACTTCCGAGCGCAGCTCGGTCTTGAAAAGTCTGAGTCACCGTTTTGCAACGCCCCCTGGGTTTCCGCTGTGTTGGAAGTTGATGGAACGGTCCGCCCGTGCTTTTTCCACCGATCGATCGGGAATCTTCGGAACAATAGCCTTGGCAATATTATCAATGGGGAAGAAGCGTTGGCATTCAGGTCGGCGCTGGATATTCCAGCCAATCCGACTTGCAATCAGTGCGTGTGCTCTCTCAACTACAAAGGCTAAGGCTTGCTCGAAGCAGGCGCTTCGCAGTCTTCTCCGCAGTACATCGGCGGTTCCCCCAAGCTTCCGGCAGGAGGCAAGTGACGGATATAAAGCACCGCCAACCAAATCTCTTCGTCCGTCAAGATCCCTTTGGATGACGGCATTCCGGATGGCCAGATTCCATTGTCGATAACCCATTTCAGTTGGCCGTCTGTGTAGGATTGAACTCGTTCACTCGCCAGCGACGGCACGGGCGGCGACATATTATCTGCGAAGGGCACACCCGTGTTTTGGCCGTCCAAGCCGTGGCAAGCGACGCAATAGTGGGAAAAACTGAGTTTTCCCGCGGCGATGTTCTCGGCAGTGGCAGGCATGGGATTCTTTGCTTCTTTGTTGCGGACGAATAGCCTGTGTTTCGCCTGCGTAGCTACGCGGGTCTCCCACTTCCCCGGAGGAGTGGCTTTGCAGCCCGCCACCAGAAGAACGAGCGGCATGAACGGAATCGCTGCCTTGTTGAGCATTTCTTTCAGTCCACCACGTGCACTGTAAAGATCATGGAACCGTGACCCTTTCCGCAAAAGTGAGCGCACTTGCCTTCGAAGGTTCCCACGGTATCCGGCGTGAAAACGACATTCGTCGACTGCCCTTTGCGAACGTCCTCGGCGCGAACGTGCAACTGCTCGATGACTAGACCGTGGGTCACATCATTGGAGCGGATTGAGATCGTGACGGGTTCATTCTTTTTTACGGTGATCTCGTTCGGCTCAAATGAAAATCTACTTGCCACGATTTCGATGTGCCGCGCGCTTTGAGCCTGGCCACCGAGCAATGTTGCGCCGCTGAAAAAAACTGCTGCTGCTATCGACATTCGTATCGCGTTCATTTTTATTGTGATGGTCTCTTCCTTTAGAGATGTGGAACTTCGCTTCGCAACCGCACCGGAGTCGCCGCTATAGTTTGCTCGTCTGTCCGGTGACTTCCGTTTCCACTTTGACGTTCGAATCTTAGCGGTCGTCGAGGCCTGCTTTGTCATGCATAAGTCAACGACAAGTCATGTTTGTGCACTGGATTTGGCTGTTCTTTGACTCAACTATCCAGGGCGAGAGTTACCGCTGCGTTTCCTGGCCGAGCAACTTTTCAAATGCCTCGATCGGAAGAAATCACCCCCCTCATGCTATTGTCCAGGCCCCAGGTGGAGGGTAAACTTCGGGACGTTTGAGGGCATAAAGGAAATGGCACCAAGCGGCGCGGTGAGGCGTACCATGGCGCGGTCGTATCCTTATTTGCAGCATGTACGGCCAGTCGTTCTCCGTTACGGTCTTGCAGTTGTTTCCGTGGCGATGGCCCTGCTGGTTGCACTTCTTGTGCAGCACTACAAATTCCACGAGGTGGGACTTCCTCTTTTCCTGTTTGCGGTCGCCGTTACCTCCTGGTATGCCGGCGTAGGGCCAGCCGCCCTGGCGATTGTGTTCTCGGCTCTTTGCTTCGATTACTTCTTCGCGCCACCCCTTTACAGCCTCAATTTCACTCTCAATGATCTCCCTTCCGTTCTCATTTTGCTGACCTTCGCGGCGCTAATTACACGTTTCAGTGCCGTTCGGCGCAGTTTCGAAGACAAGCTGCGTCAAGCGCGCGACGATCTCCAGACAGAAGTAATAGAGCGAACGCAACAAGCTAGCCTGCTCAATCTCACGCACGACACGATCTTCGTTCGTGATATGAGCGAGGTCATTACCTACTGGAATCGGGGCGCCCAGGAGTTGTATGGGTGGCCGCCGGAGCAGGCGATTGGAAAGAGCTCTCATGACCTCCTTCGGACCGTTTTTCCGTTGCCGCTCGACGACATCAGAGCGAAGTTCCTACAGACAGGGCGTTGGGAAGGCGAACTCAAACACACGAAAGCCGACGGAACCCAGGTTGTGGTTGCAAGTCGGTGGGCGCTGCGCTTCGACGAGGAGGAGCGGCCCGTAGCCATACTGGAGACTAACAATGACATCACCGAACGCAAACGGCGAGAGGAGGAAATTCGCGGCCTCAACCTGGAACTTGCGAGGCGGTCCACGGAACTCGAAGCCGCCAACAAGGAACTGGAGGCTTTTGCATATTCCGTCTCCCACGATCTGCGTGCTCCCCTTCGCCACATGTTTGGCTATGCGGAGCTCCTGCAAAAAAGGGCGTCTTCGCTGCTGGACGAAAAGAGCCACCAGTATTTGATGATGATTCTGGAGTCTGCCAAGCGGATGGGCAACTTGATTGACGACCTTCTGTCGTTTTCAAGGATCGGACGCGCGGAGACGCAAAAGACGCTTGTGAACCTGGACCAACTCGTACAGGAAGCCCTCAGCGAGCTACGGCAAGAGACGAGCGGTCGCGATATCGCATGGAAGATCGACACGCTTCCGGTTTGTCACGGAGACCGTTCCATGCTTAGGCTTGTTCTTGTCAACCTTCTTTCCAATGCCGTGAAGTTCACACGCAAGCAGCCGCAGGCCAAAATCGAGATCGGCTGCGGCGACGCAGACAAAGATGAGATAGTGGTGTTCGTTCGGGACAACGGAGCGGGTTTTGATATGAAATACGTAAAAAAACTGTTTGGCGTGTTTCAACGTCTACATCAGACCGATGCGTTTGAAGGTACCGGCATTGGACTGGCGACCGTTCAGCGCATCATCCACCGCCACGGCGGGAAGGTTCGGGCCGAGGGCGTGGTCGATCAAGGCGCGACCTTTTATTTCTCAGTTCCTAATTTCCGGAATCCAGGAAGGCAACCATGAACATGCTCGGACGTATCTTGATGGTCGAGGACGACCCCAAAGACGTGGAGCTTACCCTGACGGCCCTGGAGGAATATAACCTCGCCAACGAGGTCGTGGTCACCCGGGATGGCGAAGAAGCCTTGGATTACCTCTATTCCCGTGGGAAATTCAAGACACGCTCCAGCGACAACCCTGCTGTCATTTTGCTGGATCTAAAACTGCCCAAGGTCGACGGTCTGGAAGTTCTCCAACAAATCAAGTCCGATGAGAAACTCAAAATAATTCCTGTCGTGGTGCTCACTTCGTCCCATGAGGAAAAGGATATGGTGGCGAGCTACAAACTCGGTGTGAACGCCTACGTGGTCAAGCCGGTTGATTTTCACGAATTTGTCAATGCCATACGGGAATTGGGTGTCTTCTGGGCAATCATCAATCAGCCGCCCCCTGGTAGCGTGAGGAAGTGAGCACGCAAAACCCTTTGCGGATCCTGTCGCTCGAAGACGATCCTAACGATACGGATCTGATTCAGGAACTGCTGGCGGCAGAACAGATCGTCTGCGACGTAATGCGGGTCGATACTCAGGCCGCGTTCTCGGCATCCCTTGAACGAGGCGGAATTGACCTGATTCTGGCGGATTACAGCCTCCCCTCCTTCGACGGTCTTTCAGCGTTGAAGCTTGCAACGATTGCCTGTCCTCATGTGCCGTTCATCTTTGTTTCCGGAACGCTCGGTGAAGAAGTGGCAATTGAAGCGCTGAAAATCGGAGCCACCGACTATGTTGTGAAGACGCGCCTATCCAGGCTTGTGCCATCGGTGGTCCGCGCACTCCGTGAAGCCACGGAGAGAGCAGAACGCAAGCAAGCAGTTGATAAACTGCGACGCAGCGAAGCGTACTTGGCCGAAGCGCAAAAACTGAGCCACACGGGCAGTTTCGGCTGGGATGTTTCCAGTGGGGAGATTTACTGGTCTCGAGAAACCTTCCGGATATTCGGATATGAAGAGACGGCCAAGGTTACTCTCGAACTAGTAACGCGACGGATTCACCCGGAAGACCGTTCAGCGGTGCAGCAAATTATCGAACGCATTTCGCGGGAGAGGACCGAGTTCGATTTCGAACATCGGTTGCTGATGCCTGATGGATCCGTCAAATACCTGCGCGTCGTGGGCCGTCCCTCGAAGGACGAGCGCGGCTGCTTCGAGTTTGTGGGAGCGGTGACGGACATCACCGAGCGAAAGCGGGGAGAGTCATTGCTCAGAGAAAGCGAGCAGCAATTTCGAGCAATCTTCGACGAGGCAGGCACGGGCATCTCTCTCCTCCACCTGAAGTCGGGATGGCCCATCGAGAACAACCGCGCGCTTCAAACCATGCTTGGCTGCAGCCCGGACGAACTCAGCCGCATTGAGACGTACAACGAGCTAACCTGCGAAGAGGATCGAGAATCGGATGCCATTCGGTTCCGTGAACTTTGCAATGGGAACCGCGAGATACTTCGCCAGGAAAAACATCTCATCCTCCGCGATGGCCGATCGGTATGGGCAAATGTAGTATTCACACTCTTACGCGACTCCGAAGGACGCCCCAGACACGTCATCGCCATCCACGAGGACATCACCGAGCGAAAGACCGCCGAAAGGGAGCTCCAGAACGCTGTTGATGAAGTCAAAAAATTGCGGGACCAGCTCTACCACGAGAACATCGCACTGCGTGAAGAGATCGACCGTTCTTCCATGTTCGAGGAGATCGTCGGAGAGTCTCCCGCCTTGCAAGCCGTCCTCGCAAATGTGGCGAAGGTCGCGCCAACGGATTCTACCGTCCTCATCACCGGCGAGACCGGAACCGGCAAAGAACTGATCGCGCGCGCGATTCACAAACGGTCACATCGTGCCACGCGGGCCTTCGTCAGTGCCAATTGTGCCGCAATCCCGCCTTCGTTGATCGCCTCGGAATTGTTCGGTCACGAGAAAGGCGCGTTCACCGGCGCCATTCAACGCCGTCTCGGGCGCTTCGAGTTGGCCGAAGGGGGCACGATTTTCCTCGATGAAATCGGGGAGCTTCCCCTGGACACTCAGATCGCTCTGCTCCGTGTCCTGCAGGACCGTGAGTTTGAACGGGTGGGCGGCACTAAAGTGATTCGCGCGAACGTCCGGGTGATTGCCGCCACCAATCGTGACTTGCAGGCCGCCATTGACGCGGGCGCGTTTCGCAGCGATCTGTATTATCGGCTCAACGTCTTTCCCATTGAGATGCCCCCGCTGAGGGAAAGAAGGGAAGATATCCCTCTTTTGGTCGAGTATTTTATTGACCGCTTTGCTAGTAAGGCCGGAAAGAAAATACGCGGCATCAATAGGGTGACGCTCGACAGGCTCAAAGCTTACGCGTGGCCCGGCAACATTCGCGAGCTTCAAAACGTGATTGAGCGCTCCGTCATTGTCTGTGAAACAGAGAATTTCACGGTCGATGAGAGTTGGGTTTCTCGAGAGCTTGACACCGCGGACCTGACCAGTCGAACTCTCTTCAGGATGCCGCCGTCCCAGGAGAAGAAAACCATCGAGGGGGCGCTGGCGGACGCTCGCGGCCGCGTGTCGGGGCCGTCAGGCGCTGCCGCCAGGCTTGGCCTCCCTCCTTCCACGCTCGATTCAAAAATTCGGGCGCTCAAGATCAATAAACACCGCTTCAAAACGGTCTAGCCCGTCTTCCCGGATCACATCCGCAATTCCCGAACTTCGTGAATTTCCGAAATTCGGGACACTCCACATTTCATAATGACGCGTATTTTCAGTACTTTACGACTGGTCCTGGTGTTGCTCTCCATCCCAACGAGATGTTGAAGATTCGAAGATCCGAAGAAACGGGCCCCGCAATCTTCGCTCTCAGCGGCCGAATCGAGGAAAAGCACGTCCCTGAACTACAGGAACTCTTCGAGCCGGAAGCAGAAGTCGCAGTCATCACTCTTGACCTGCAAGAAGTTCGGCTCGTGGATCGGGGAGTCGTAAAGTTTCTTGCAGCCTGTGAAGCTCGGGGAATCAAGCTGAAGAATTGCCCGCCTTATATTCGCGAGTGGATTGAAACAGGGAGCGAAAAAAGCCATGAACCTCAATGTTGAGCAGTCTCCAAATGCAATGGCTAGTGAAGCCGTTTATGGTCATGACGTCGTCGCGCGAACCGCCCAGCGAATACAAAGGCTCTTCCGCCGCCCCGACTATCAGCAACTCAACCGGGAACTGAAACTTCGCCTCGATGAACGCCGTAAAGAGCGTTGGCGCATCGCTCGCGAGTTGCACGACACTTTGTTCCAAGGCTTTCAGGGTGCCTCCCTTCTCCTTCAGGGTGCGGTGGAGCAAACACCTGCCGATTCGCCCACTAAGCCCTCGCTCAGCCGTGCCCTGCAGACCATGCGTCGCGTTATTGACGAAGGTCGCGTTGCTCTACAGGAACTCCGCTCCTCCGCCGGCGCGTCTCTCAGTCTCGAAGACGCCCTGCGCGACCTCTGGGACGAACTACAGCCTGGAGGCGTTCGGTTTCGACTCTTGATCGAGGGCCAGTCGAAGCCATTGGAGCCCGCAATTCAAGAGCAAATCTACTTGGTAGTGCGCGAAGCCGTGCTCAACGCCCTCCGGCATTCCGGAGCCACGGCTATCGAGGCTGAGGTTCAGTACTCACCACGGAAGTTGCGCGTCGTCGTCCGTGACAATGGCTGCGGGATTGATCCGCAGATAGCGCGCTCGGGGCGGGATTTGCACTGGGGACTTTTGGGGATGCGCGAGCGGGCTGAAAGTATCGCTGGGCAACTGCGGATCTGGAGCCGCCCAGGCGCCGGGACGGAACTGGAAATCTCCGTTCCGGGCGATGTTGCTGCCGGTGTTTGCGTCTAGCCTTGTCGATCATCTCTTCGCCGCCTCAGCCAATTCCACTGCTGGGTCAGCGGCAGTGCTTTATCGGAAGTCCGGTACTCCGGACCATTGAAATACTTCCGTTCCCCAGAAGTCTCGTTCCGGGATGTGACCCTCGCAAACGTCGCAACAAAAATGGCAACGGCGCCATTTCTCACTGGATCGCGAGATAGCAACTTTCCTATTCGACAAGCGCAACCTCCTTCCAGGACATCGAGAACACGAGGCCGATACGCGAACGCCGCTTCAGTCAGACGTATACAGGCCCCCCTCTTCTGCCGAATCAAGCGCTCGCGGGGACTATTTTGCACAGGCCTCTGCACAAACCTTTTTATTCTCAAATCAAAAATAGCATGGTTGACATCCAAAAAGATGATGGGTATACTCACCGCCAAAACGTACTTAACCGATTTAGCTCTCGGTGCAGAGCACTTCGGTCGCTGAAGGGGATAGGGGGCACTAAGATGCAATTCCGCAATTTCTTGTTTAAGGCAGTTCTATTTCTGCTAGCCGTAGGGTTCTACGCAGGCGCAGCCAGCGCGCAGTACCGCGCTTCCATTCAAGGTGTGGTCATAGATCCGGACAAGGCCACTGTCTCCGGCGCGACTCTCACTTTGACGAATTTGGACACCAACCAGATACTCACCGCTACGAGCGATGACAACGGGATTTTTAACTTCAATGCCCTTCCTCCCAACAAGTACTCCCTCGCTGTTGAGAAGGCGGGCTTCAAGAAGAAGTTCCTCGAGAGTTTCGGGGTCATCGCGGATCAAGCCAACGCCTTGAATGTTCAGCTGGAAGTCGGACAGGTCAACGAAAGCATCACAGTCAGCGGCGATTCCACTCCACTCATTGATACGGCAACTGCCAGCTTGAACGGAACGGTTAACTCCAACCAGATCCAGCACCTGCCATCGTTCGGACGCGATGTTCTCAAACTGGCTCAATTGGCCCCCGGTTCATTCTCCGATGGTGCGCAGGGAGGCGGCGGCGGCAACGGCTATAATACTCCCGGCACTCAGACGGGCGGTGGGCAATCCGGTGGTGCGGATGGCATCTTCAAGACCGAAAACGGTGCCCAGGTCATTTCCGGCGGGCAGCAGACGGAGAACAACGGCATTTCGGTTGATGGCATCACCACCACGAGCGCTGTCTGGGGCGGCGCCACACTTGTCACACCGTCTGAAGATTCCGTGGAAAGCGTAAAAATCGTCTCCAATAGCTATGATGCCGAGGATGGCCGCTTTAGCGGGTCCCAGATTCAGATTACCTCCAAGAGCGGCACGAACGATTTCCATGGCAGCCTCTTCCTTACGAACCACGAACCGAGCTTCGACGCATACCAGCGATTTAATGGCGCTGGCAATCGCGTTACTAAGGACGCCAATAAGTTCGACCAGTTCGGCGGCAGCGTCGGCGGCCCCATCTGGAAGAACAAAGTATTTTTCTTCTTCAACTATGAGACGGTTCGCGAACCTATCTCCCCCCTGCCAGGCAATGGTTGGTTCGACACGTCGGCTTTCGACGCCTTAGCGCCTTCCGGAAGCATCGCCGCAAAGTTTCTCTCCTTCCCCGGTAACGGTGTAGTGGGAACACTGAATCCGAACCAGACCTGCCAAAATGCCGGTCTCTTCGACGCGGCCCATGCTACTGCTCAGAATCCGGTAAACTGCGCGGAAGTCCCAGGCGGCCTCAATCTCGGCACCCCTCTGACCACCGGATTGGGTAAGCAGGATTTCGGCTGGTCTGATCAGAACCATCCTGGCTGCGGCGGAGCCGGCACAGGCTGCGGAACCCCCGGCAGTCCATTTGGCACCGTGGCCGACATCGCGAACTACAGCACCATCAACCCGACCAGATTTACTGCTGTTCAGTACAATGGCCGCTTGGATGCGAATGTCACCGAAAAGGACCGTATCGGTTTTGCCCTCTACTACGTCCCTTTGTCGAATGATACCCTCAACGGTAACCGGGCCTACGACGTCTTCCACCATTCGCAGATCAATGAAGCCTTCTCGGCCATCTGGGATCATACCTTCTCGTCGACCTTCCTCAACGAAGCCCGTGCCAATGCCGCCAGTTTTCGCTGGAATGAAATCGGCTCCAACCCGCAGTCGCCCGTCGGATTTCCACAAGACAATATCGGTGGGACCGGAAACATTACGATCAATTCCTTTGGGCCCAACGTCGGCAGCATTCTGGACCAGTGGACTTACACCTTCAAGGATGTGGCCACCAAGATCTACGGACGCCACACCATTAAGTTTGGCGGCGAAGTCACACGCCTGTTTTATTTGCAAAACAACCCTAGCGATGGTAACGGAGTTCCAAGTTATAACTTCTTTAATATCTGGGACTTCCTCAATGACGCGCCACAGCGGGAGCAGGCGAACTTCAATCCTGTCACTGGAATCCCGACCACGCTTCGCCAGGACGACCGCCAGGATATCTGGGGCTTGTTCATCCAGGATGACTTCAAAATCCGCAGCAATCTGACCCTCAGCGTGGGCCTGCGCTGGTCTTACTTTGGTCCACTCTCCTCCAAAGAGGGCAACCTGTTTACGGCCGTCCCTGGCGCAGGGCCAAATTTCTTGACTGGCCTGACCGTTCAGAGAAGAAATTCCTGGAACGCACAGAAGGACAATTTCGGACCTCAGATCGGTATTGCCTGGAGTCCGACTGCGCTGTTCGGCCACGAGTTCCACAACCGCCTGGTGATTCGCGGCGGTTACGGGCTTAGTTATAACGGGGAACAAATAGCTATTTCGGCCAACATCTTCCAAAATCCCGGCTTGGCCGTATCTCCGAACTTGAACCAGACCGGCCCGGCCATCTCGACTTGCTCGCAGCCGCTGCCGAATTGCGGCATTACGTATGCCCTTTCGTCGGGTCCGCGCAATCTTACCGGCTATCCAGCGAACCCGAACGCGATTTCACCATTTGGCGCGAATGGACTGCCAGCCACTGGCACCGTTAACGTTGAAATCTTCCCCAGCACCTTGCCCACCACCCGCACCCATCACTACTCCCTCGACACGGAGTACGATCTGGGTCACCAATTTGTCGCTTCCTTGAGTTATCAAGGTAGCTTGTCGCGGGACACCTACTTCCATGCGAACCCGCTTGCTGTCCCGGCAACCCAGGGCGACCCACTCAACCCGCAAATCGGTGGCGGCGACAACTGGGGCGTCAACGGCCGCGGTAACTATAATGCCCTGCTCGCTGAATTGAAGCATCAGTTCTCGCAGCAGTTCTCGGCCGACGCTCAATTCACCTGGTCGAAGTGCATGGACACCAGTTCCGCCCCGTTTTCGGAGCAGCCCTATCCGTTCAACCAGAACCTGGATTATGGACGCTGCGACTACAACGTAGGCAAGGCCTTCAAGGTCTTTGGCGTCTGGCAGCCGGTCTTCTTCCACGGCAGCAACAACTGGATGGAAAAGGTCGCCGGTGGCTGGTCGCTCAGCGGCATCTTCAATCTCCACTCTGGATTCCCCTGGACTCCTTTCGTGAGCATTCCGAACGGCGCAAGCCTGTATTGCGGACAGTGCGGCTACGGGTCGGTGTTCCCTGGCGCAAACCTCGGCGGCGCGGGCGGCAGCACGAGCAATACCGCCTTCGAGACGGTTCCGAACTCGAACTTTCCCAAGGGTGGCGGCGCGTATTTCTCGGCGCCAAACTTAACTAACGCTACTTTCACCGGCACCGCCTCCGGAACCGCGCTTCCTCCCTTCGCCCATGTCGGTCGCAATTCGCTTAACCTCCCAGGATATAGGGACGTGGACCTGACACTGTCCAAGGCCTTTGGCATACCCAAAATGCCGGTACTCGGCGAGAACGCTAAGCTAGAATTACGAGTCGACGCCTACAACCTATTCAACAATTTGAACCTCGACCCGAACCAGATCTCGAACAACATCGCCAACGGAAACTTCGGCACGATTACGGGCGCGCTTGCCGCCCGTGTCGTCACGCTGGGAGCTCGCTTCAGCTTCTAACTCTTTCCGGTGGCGCGTTACCCTGGCGCCCCCGTTTGTGTAAGGTGATGATCTGCCAACGAGTTCCCCCACACCCCGGGAAGCTCTCTCGTTGGCAGTTTGTCACTCCAACCTTCGAGTGCTCATGTGGGTCGAGAAGCCTTATGAAGAAGTGGTGCCTTAGCCTCGGATTGCTAAGCGTTCTGCTGCTGTGTTCTTCCTTTCTTGAGTCTTCGCCCCGCGAGGATTCGCCCGCCACGGCGCAGGACATCATTGTGGACGCCCAAGGCCCCGCCCATCCCTTTCCCCATTTCTGGGAAAAAATGTTTGGCTCCGGCCGCGCCATCCTCTCTCTCCGCGAAAACTATCGCAGCGACCTCCGCGAAACCCGCCGCATCACCGGTTTTGAATACGTTCGCTTCCACGCCATCTTCCACGATGAAACCGGCTTTTACGACGAAGACCAAGACGGCCAACCGATCTACAACTTTTCCTATGTCGACCAGATTTACGACGGCCTCCTCCAAAATAAGGTACGTCCTTTCATCGAATTGAGCTTCATGCCCAAAAAGCTCACCTCCGATCCCAACGCTCTCCACGCCTTCTGGTACAAGCAAAACGTCGCTCCGCCCAAGGACTGGAACAAGTGGGAGCAGTTGATCGAGACTTTCACCCGCCATCTCGTCGACCGCTATGGCCTCGACGAGGTCTCCCAATGGTATTTCGAGGTCTGGAACGAGCCGAACATCGACTTCTGGGCCGGCGATCCCAAAGAATCCACCTATTACGACCTTTATGACCACGCCGCCCGCGCCATCAAGCGCGTCAACCCGCGTCTCCGCGTCGGCGGGCCCTCCACCGCTCAAGCCGCTTGGGTCGATCGCTTCCTCGCCCACTGCAAAGAGAAGAACGTCCCGGTGGACTTTGCCTCCACCCATGTCTACGGCAACGACAAAGCCGAAGATGTCTTCGGCTCCCACGAGCAGATCCCGCGGACGCAAATGGTCTGCCGCGCCGTCAAAAAGGTTCACGACCAGATCGCCGCATCCCCTTTTCCCAAAACTCCCCTCATCTGGAGCGAGTTCAATGCTAGTTACATGAATGAGCCTGCCGTCACCGACTCCGCCTTTATGGGACCGTGGATGGCCGACACCATTCGCCAATGCGATGGCCTCGCCGACATGATGAGCTATTGGACCTTCTCGGATGTCTTTGAAGAACAGGGAGTTGTGAAGACGCCCTTCTATGGCGGCTTTGGTCTCCTCGCCGAACACGGCATCCCCAAAGCGGCCTTCAACGATTTCGCGCTTCTCCATCAACTTGGCGACGCCCGTCTAAACGTCAACTCGGATTCCGCACTCGTCACTCGCCGCAAAGACGGCTCCCTCGCCGTCGCCGTCTGGAATCTCTTCCTCCCCGAAGACGCCGGATCGCCAAGGACCATCACATTGCATTTTCAGGGTTTAGCCGGCGCGCAAACCGCCCGCATCACCATCGTGGACCCGGATCACGGCTCGCCACTCCCTGCTTGGGAAAAAATGGGCCGCCCCGCCAGTCCCACCCAGGCCCAAATCGCCACGCTCCGTAAAGCCGCCGCTCTCCCCGCTGCCCATTCCCAATCTCTCAAAAACGCTACCCTTACCCTCACCCTCCAGCCCCACGCCCTTGCCCTCATCGAACTCTCCCGCTAATTTCAATCCAGCCCACATCCCAAACTCTTTGAAGCCCCTTGTAGTTGCGCTCGAAGATTCCGACCTGTTCCGACCCTGTCGGAACTCCTGTCGGAAAGCCCGCCTGCGTCTGGCAGGCATGCCTGCCGGCCGCAGGCGGGCTGCGCAACTACAAGGGGCTTCATCGGAAAATGATTTCCACCGCGCAACCATCTCAAAACGAGCGACTTATATTAATCATTGACATATAGTACCGATATGTTATAATGCTCCTGGAAGGTTGGGCCTGCGCTTGCCCCAGGCGAACGACGCGTGACCACTCCGCCGCCCTTCTACTTCCTCTCTATCCTTATATATAGCGTGGCGTTGGGGCGGGGGGACTAGAAAGCTTGCCATTGGCGAAGCCGACACTCGCAGCGGGGGGTACTTTCTTGCAAACGCCGAGCGCCCGTAAGTCCTTTATCAACCACACTTGCAAAAACACTCATAAGTGTGGCATCTAAACGACTTACAGAAAGCTTAACTCCTTTAGATGCAACACTTACAGAAAACGGGGGGGTGGGGGGGCCACCGCGGCAATACAGGCCATACAGCCCATTTGCTCCAAAAAATAGTTCTAAATCGGAGACAGCGAATGCCGTGGAACATTTCTTCCACCAATCAAGAATCAACGCTCGCCAGCAGCCCGCAATCAACGGCCAATTGCAGTCACAAATCGGCCTACATGAGCCGCACTCATCCCGGCTGAAATCCGGCCAGCTTCATTCCCCTTTGGGCCGCTGGATCATTCATAAACGTGTTCCACACAAACTGCGTCCGCTGATTCTCCGCCATCAACATCGAAATCCCCAAGTCGATTCCCAGCACATCCGCGTCGTACCAGCCCGTCAGCGGATTGAACGCGTCCACAAAACTGTACTTAGCCCAGGCCTTGCTTGCGTAGCGGCCCCGGATGTTCCGGAGCACGCGCATGCAATCGTCGTACAGAAAGGGAAGCGAACCGCCCGCAGCGCACGGAACAATGCTGCCGTCAATCGGCCCCTGCGGCGGGGGGCCACCCCAGGCCGTGTATCCCTGCGCGTAATCGGACGCGCTGATGCCCCACAGGTCTTCGCTGTAATCCGGGAATTTCTCTTTCAGAGACAGGCAAAAGAGCTTGTGCGCTTTTGTGGCCGTGACGGAATTCTCAAAGTAATTTGCGTAGGCGTCCCGCTTCTTGCGGAAATCGAACCACGCATGCGAATACTGGTGCGTGAAAATCGGGTCGTTGCCCGAAATGTATTCGAGTCCCTGATATTTGATGACCGGACGCGTCCAGGCATTCCACGAATCCGGGGAGACGGGATGGGTGGGCGAGCCGATCGCCAGCAGATAAATCATCATCAATTCGCAGAAGTGCTCCCAGCGGGCCTCGAGGAAGCCAGACTCCGGATGCCACCCCATGGAAAACGTCTTGCCGCCGTTCAGCATCCACGGCCACTCCACGCGTTCGTAAATTTTCGTCGCGAGGTCTTTGATCTCCTGGTCCTGGAAATACTGCCGGGCGGTCAACACGCCGCAGTAGAGCAGGGAAGAATCGATCGAGGAAAGTTCGCACTTCTCCCATCGTTGGCCCGTCTCCATATGGATGAAGTGGTAGAAGAAGCCGTGCACGTGCGGAAGATCGTTGGCGAGGAACCGAAGCGTCTTGCGCACGCGGTCGGTGATTTCCGCTGTCGGCCGATAGCCGCGCCGGTCACCGATGCACAAGCTGGTCAATCCAAATCCCGTGGCGGCGGTGCTGGCCATCATGCGCGTATCGTTGCCGTTTGCCAGCGCGCGGTCTTTCACCTGGCCCGTGTTAGGGCTGGCTTCGTTCCAGAAGAATTCAAATGTTGCACGCTGGATTTCGTCCAGAAGCTGCTCGTCCGTTCCGGCGTGTGGCGCGCCCTGCGGTTCTGTAAGGGGCGATTCCAGTTTTGTTTTTTGGCCGCAACCAACCAGTCCCGCGAGCGGAGAAGCGAGTGCGGCCATTCCACCGAGTTGAATCATTTCCCTTCGCGTGCGTAAGCGGTCACCGTTCATGATTTCTCCGATTCGTTAAGGAATGATTTCCAAGGATTCGCTCGTGCCATGCCCGGCGTCAGGGCTGACCCAAATCGTTACTCGCGCGGGCTCGACTTCGAATTTATTCCGTATGCCCCAGAGGGCCAATGCTTCCGGCCCAAGCTCGAAAGTAACCTTTCGTGTTTCGCCCGGAGCTAGCGCGATTCGCTGGAATCCTCGCAGGGCGCGCACGGGTTCGGCGACGCTCGTGCCTTGCAGCCGGATATAAAGTTGAACGGTTTCTTCCCCGGGCCGCGAGCCGGTATTGGCCACATCCGCGGTCACGCTCAAGACCGGTTTTGCGGAAAGCATATTTCCTGACAGGCCGGAGTTCAATGCTTTTGCGCTCAACTGTTTTTTACTGATCTGCGCGGGTCCGTAGGAGAAGTTTGTGTAGGAGAGTCCGTAGCCGAAAGGGAATTGCGGGCTGTTCGGTTCATCGATATAGCGGGAGACATATTTCTTCGCGCTTTCGGTGGCGGGCTTGCTCAAGTCGGCCTCGTCTGCCGGGCGGCCCGTGCTTAGAGCATCGTAGTAGAGGGGCTCCTGACCCACGCTCCGCGGCCAGGTCACCACCAGTTTTCCAGTTGGATTTGCGTCGCCAAAGAGCGTTCGAACAATTGCCGGCCCGGCTTGTACGCCGGGGAACCAAGCCGCCAGGATCGCCGGAACATGCTCGGCGGCCCAGGGCAGCGTCAGCGGCCTGCCGCTGAAAACAACCAGGACGACGGGTTTTCCCGCCGCAACGATTGCTTCCAGGAGTTGCTCCTGCCGGCCAGGCAATCCGAGGTGCGCGCGCGATGCGGCTTCACCCGTCATTTCCGGGCCACTTTCGCCGAGCGCCAAAATCACAAGGTCCGATTGGCCGGCTGCTCCGACGGCTTCTTGCAATTGTTCGTCTGAACCCTCGACAACCTCGGAACCTTTTGCGTAGCGAACGCGGTCCGCGCCAATTTTTTCCGTGAGCGCGGCGCGCAGGGTCACGACATCCTTGGCTTGCCCTTGCGCTGTCCAAGAGCCCAACATGTTGGAAGCGTCATCCGCAAGCGGGCCAATCAAGGCAATGTTTTTGACCTCGGGAGAAATGGGAAGCGCCGCAGAGCCGCCAGCAGACATGCCGTTTTTGAGAAGCACCAGCGAACGTTCCGCAATTGTTCTCGCCAGGGCAATACTCTCGGGCTGCAACATGGCCCCGGCTTCCTTACTTTCGTCCACATACGGCCTGTCAAAGAGGCCCAGCGCAAATTTCACTCGCAAGATTCGACGAACGGCCTCGTCAATTCTTTCCACCGGGACCTGGCCCGAACGAACCAGGTTCACCATATTGTCGTGGTAAAAGCTACTGGCCATGTCCATGTCTACGCCGGCGAGTAATGCTTTGCGCGCCGCCGTTGCGGAGTCGTTGGCAATCCCATGCGGAATCAGTTCTGCGACGGATGTCCAGTCGCTCTCCACAAATCCACGAAAACCCCATTCCTTGCGCAAGATTTGGGTCAGAGTAAATGGATCCGCCGTTGCGGGAACCCCGTTCAACGAATTGAAGGCGCTCATGATCGACGCGGAGCCAGCATCGATGGCAGCTTGAAACGGCGGAAAATAGAACTCGCGCAACGTGTGTTCGGAAATTTCGACGGGATTGTAATCGCGGCCCGCCTCGGCTGCTCCATAACCTACGAAGTGTTTGACGCAGGCCGCGATGCTGTCCGGTGCGTCCAAGCGCTCTCCCTGGTAACCGCGCACGTAAGCACGCGCCATGGCCGCACCGAGAAACGGATCTTCTCCAGAACTCTCGGCGATTCTGCCCCAGCGCGAATCGCGGGAAATATCAACCATGGGTGAGAACGTCATGCGAACGCCAGTAGCGGACGATTCTCGCGCGGCCACGCGCGCCGCACGCTCAACCAATTCAGGATCCCAAGTAGAAGCCAGCCCAAGCGGGATCGGAAACGCCGTTCGAAAGCCGTGGATGACGTCAAGTCCAAAAAGAATCGGAATGTGCAGCCGCGATTTTTCCACGGCGATGTGCTGAAACGTGTTCGCCTGGCGCGCAGTCACAATATTAAAGAGCGCCCCAACCTCGCCCATTCGAATCATTTCTTCGTAGTCCGTGCGGCCGGTGCCTGGTCCGGTCGGCTGGCCAACGGAATACTGAACGAGCTGACCGACCTTTTCTTCAAGGGTCATTTGACGGATCAGAGCATCGATCTTTTTCTCGGTGCCTGGAGAAACAAGTAAGGGGGTAACGGATGATTTGCGAGTTTCCCGCGCTGGCGATTGAGTTTGAGCAGCCAAAGTCTGACAAACGAACAACACACAAACGGCGAGCGTAAGACGAGATAGGGCGCTGGACACGAGTCGTAGACTCCTTACAGGGAATGCGAAATCAAGACCGTTCGAATAAACAGGCAGGCGCATGCTAATTGCCGAACCCGGAAAAGCTGAGGAATGTTTTACAAGAAAACGGAGGATGTTTGCCATCGGTCGAAGGAGACTGCGCAAGCGTAACATGTCTAGACACCGAGTTAGAGCCCTGAACCGCTATAGTAAACCGATTTAGCGCAGTTGTCACGAGGCCCGAACCAGGGATTCCGGCAGTCTACTGATTACGATTTCATGCGGGTAGCCCCTGTTCGAATCCCTATATTTGTGCAAAACTGTCGCAACGGCCCCGTATGCCTGGGAAAAAATCAACCTCGGCTTCCGCGACACGGAAGAGTTCGAATAAGAGTGTAAGCCTGAAATCGCTTGCCGAACATCTAGGGCTCTCGAAAGCCGCGGTCTCGTTCGTCATCAATCGTTCGCCTGCCGCAAATTCGATACCTCAGCGAACCCAGGAACTCATCCGAAACGCCGCGCGCGAGTTGAACTACCGGCCGAGTCATTTAGCGCGGTCTCTCCGGCAACAGCGCTCCTTTACGATTGGTGTAGTGGTTCCAGAAATCAGCGAAGGTTACGCCGCGCTAGTGATGTCAGGAATCGAAGATTACCTGCTACGAGAAGGATATTTTTACTTTGTTGTGAGCCACCGTCACAGGAGCGATTTGATCGAGAAATATCCGCGGCTGTTGCAGCAGCGCGCCGTGGAGGGTCTGATCGCCGTCGATACTTCCTTCTCACAAGGGATCGATGTGCCTCTGGTCGCAGTCTCCGGCCACCGGGAAATGCCCGGGGTAACAAATATCGTTTTGAACCATGCGCGGGCGGCAAAACTGGCGTTGGAACATCTAGTGAAACTTGGACACAAGAGATTCGCGTTCATCAAGGGGCAGGAGTTTAGTTCGGATACGCAAATCCGATGGGAAGCCGTTTGCGCGGCCGCGCAAGAGCTAGGTGTTGCGGTGAAAGAAAAATTGACAGGGCAGCTCGAGGGAGAGTCTTCTTCACCGGAACTCGGCTACCTAGTCACTCGAAAGCTGCTTGATTCTCGAGAGCCATTCACCGCTCTTTTTGCCTTCAACGACGTCTCCGCAATTGGGGCAATCCAGGCGCTGCGAGAGGCTGGGAGAAACGTTCCACAACACATTTCCGTGGTGGGATTTGACGACATCCAAAGCGCGGCGTTTCAAAATCCGGCCATGACAACCGTTCGGCAGCCTCTGCGCCAGATGGGTATGATCGCCGCCGAGACACTGCTGAGCCGGATCAATTCGCCTGCAGACGCGCCGTACCCGAAAGAGATTGTCCTCGAGCCGGAGTTGATTGTGCGCGCGAGCACAATGCGAGTCCTGGACGGATGAGCGGAATCTTCAGCGCGAAGACAAGAAGAGCCGTCGCGAATTTGTGAACAACATTTGCCGGGTAACCATTAACGCAGTACGGCCCCAACCGTCGAACGCGCTCCACTTCCAAAAGGTCCGGGCGTGGTTTTGCCTAGACTGCTCCAAATTCTCGGTCGGGTGATCGGCATGCGAGAAGCGCGGTTTTTTTTCCGTTGATAGGCCTCCAAGGCGTGTGTGCAAACATCTGCTTTCATGACGAGCGGTGGGTGTACACTCCCCAGTACCGGAGGGCCAACATGAAAGTCCCGGTTAATATGTCTCCAGTGCGAGTTGCCCGCCGCATTTGCGGCACTGGTGATTTCGGCGCGATGCGCCGCAAGTTGTGGTGTTGCTGCCTTTTGATGACAAGGCTGCTTCCAAGAGAATTGGCGGTGTGCGCTTTCCTCGTTGTCTTTTTTACGCCGCTGCTCCAAGCCCAGCAAGATAGTTCAGCGAGCGGTACGACGCCTGGCTGGCCCTTGCATGACTCCGCGCCGAATCATGCGATGCCCGACGCATCAAGCATACCGCCCCCAAGCGTTCCTGAGAGGGACGAATCCTGCTTGCTGTGGACGGTTACCAAAGTGCAAGGTTCCACGGTCAGCGCTGCAACTCTTCAGGTTCCCGGAAAAGCAAGGGACGAATTCAGGAAAGGGTGCAGCGAGTTGAGGGGTAAGAAGCTCGCAACTGCCGAGGAACACCTGCGCAAGGCGCTGGAGAAATACCCGCGATATGCTGCCGCGTGGGTCCTTTTGGGACAAGTTCTGGAAGCGGGGAACCGAATCGAGGAAGCCCAAGGAGCGTGTTCCAAGGCTTCCGCTGCGGATTCGGATTACGCGCCTGCGTATCTGTGCCTCGCGGAACTTGCCGCGCAGCGGCAGGAGTGGAATCAAACGCTTGATCTGGCGGATCGCGCTCTGACACTTGCTCCGGCTCATGATGTGTATGGATACTTCTACAGCGCCATCGCGGAGTTTCACCTAAGTCACTTGCCAGCAGCGGAGAGAAATGCGCTGGAGACCATCGACGCCGACCATCTCCACCGGTTGCCGCAAGCGCACCTCTTGCTAGCGCAAATATACGGAGCGAAACATGACTTTCACAGTGCGGCGGATCAGCTTCGGGCCTACCTAAAAGTTGCTCCCAACTCTGCGGATTCTGCCGGTGTGAGGAAGAGCCTGGCGGAGCTCGAAAGCCAGACCCGGCAGTAAGAAAACCAGTGGAAAGACCTGTCCGGACCCTCGGGTCAAGGACGCCGGTATTGCTCCAGTCTCAGTTGGAAGAAGTGTGTGGGTTGAAGTGCGCCGCATCAGACTCCAAAGCCGAAAGCTTTGCGTCCCCGGCCTTTTTCAAGGTGGGGGACCGTTTTCCTCACTAACCTCTTTCTTTTGATGGGCTGACGGGCGGCCATTGCTCCCAAAATATCTGGAAGAGCAGTGCTTAGAATGGCACCACGCCGACGTCCCAACTGCCGGAATTCCAACCTATTAAAAACGGAAGCCCGGCCGCGCCGCGAGCAGGATTAGCGATACAGGGGAAGGTTGGAATAACGGTCTTTTATGCAGGAATGGTCTAGAATAGCGATATTTTTCGCTTGACAACGCAAGCTACTAGGGGCTAAATGGCCCCACACGGGGTGGTATAAAAATACTAATCGAGTCGAACCAAAATTCCGATGGCTCTTTTTGGGGAGGAATTATGAGAAGCCCAGCGGTTGGGGTGCCGTTTATGGAGAAAGCTGTTTCTGTGGGAGTGGTCAATTTCTCGGGTGGGAGGAACTCAATGAAGAGAGTGTTTCGCTTCGCGTTGGCGTTATTGCTTTTGGTGTTTATGGGGAAGCCGGCGTTTTCACAAAATACAAATTCCGGTGACATTCGCGGCACGGTAGTGGATTCCAGCGGCGCCCCGATTGTGGGAGCGACGGTCACCTTAACCAACGTTGATACGGGTGAGAGCAAGGATTTCGTCACCAACGAGAGCGGCATTTACGATACCGTCTCGACGCGCCCCGGAAATTACAACCTCACTTTCACCAAGGCCGGATTCAAGAAAGTGACGCATGGGCCTGTTGTGCTGCAGGTATCCGTAATTACGGTGGATGCGTCGCTCGAAATCGGCCAAATTGAACAAGTGGTTCACGTGGAAGGGACCGGCGCTCCGCTGTTGCAGACCGAATCCGGCCAGCAGGGAACCGTCCTCGATGAAAAGACCATTAACGAGTTGCCCCAAATCGGCGCAGGAATCACGGGCAATGATTGGGCTAACTTTAATATCTTCCTCCCCGGTGCATCCAGCGCGCCCTCGCAGCCTGCCTCTGAGGGTAGTGGCGCGTATAACGCGGGAGATGCCATTTCGATCAACGGCAACCTGCCTAATTACGCAAACTTCCTCGCGGATGGCGCCACGGTCGTACTGCCCGTCAGCGGCAACGTCGACAACTCCGTCTTCGAGAGCATTGCGGAAGTTCAGGTGACCACGTCGGCCTTCTCGGCGGAGTACGGCCTAGGTGGCGCGGTATTCAATCAGATCAGTAAGAGCGGATCTAACACTTTTCACGGCTCGGCTTACGAGTTCTGGCAGAACGATATCCTGAATGCCAGGTCCTTTTTCAGCGCTCCCAACAGTAAAGTCCCGCTGTTGCGCTACAACGAGTGGGGCGGCTCCGTTGGCGGACCAATCATCAAGAACAAGCTTTTTTTCTTCTTTGTACGCGACAAGATCACCAATAACGGGTCAGGAGCAGCTCACCTCGGAACCGTTCCGACGCTGGCGGAAAGAACTCCAGACGGGTCTGGGAATTACAGCTTTGCTGATATATGCGCCGCGGGCTTCGCAGCTGGAATCTGTAACGATAGGACTCCTGCTTCTAACGCTCCGACCGGTACAACGTGCACTGCGGGGGCAGCACCAAGTGCTACCTGCGTCGTCACGCATCAGCTCTACGACCCGAATTCTGCAGCAAGTGGCGCGATGCGCGCCCCCTTCATGGGCAACATCATTCCCGCGAATAGGATAGACCCCGTGGCGTTAAAGCTTCTGGCCTTCTATCCTATGCCGAACGTTGGCGCTGCAGGAGCTCTCCAAAACAACTTCAGCATCACGCAAGCAAATGCTAACCCCAATCTCCGGTATTTTGGCCGCATCGACTATGACCTGACCAGCAAGAACCGGGTCGTGTTCTCGATTACCCAGAAGAATAATCCGGGAAAAAATACCAACGACCTTCCGTGCCCCCTAAACTGCTTTTCCGGGGACATCGACGGTTACAACGCGCAGCTTTCCGATGTGTGGTCTCTCAGTCCGACGATGGTGAACGAGTTCCGGATGGGTTATACGAAGCAAGGCAACTGGTTCGTGCCGCAAACCCTTGGATTCAACTCCGCGACAACGCTGGGGCTGCAGTACGCCAAGGCCAACATTTTCCCAACTATCCAATTCGGTGGCGGTTCGTGCTGCAACTGGCTGCAGGCCGGTACAAACGCCATCTACATTGAGAACCTGTATAACCCGTCGGATTCGATGACGCTAATCCGTGGCAAGCACATCCTGCACTTCGGCGTGGAAGTACTGATGGGCGAGGGTAACACCACGCCGTGGGGTAACGTCAATGCCGGCACGTTCAACTTTAGTGGCCGATACACTAAGCAAAACGGCGCCACTGGCGCTGGCGGTTACAACGTCGCGGACTTCCTCCTGGGTGATACGGGAAGCTGGAGCGCCCTGAACCAGCCGGTAACCTATATGCGTATCAAGAGCCCGCAACTCTTCGTTCAAGATGACTACAAGGTACGCCCGAACCTGACCATCAACCTCGGGTTGCGTTACGTCGCCACTACGGGAATGACCGAACTACATAATGCGATAGGCGGATTCGACCCGAATCTCATCAATCCTTTTAACGGCACGCTTGGCTCGCTGTGGTTCGCAGGACAAGACAACCGCACTTCTTCGCAGAAGCCTATTTACGACATCTTCCTGCCCCGCGTTGGCTTTGCGTGGAGTCCGACTAGGTTCCGGAACACCACAGTCCGCGGTGGATTCGGCATGTACTCGTACAACTTCAGCGAAGACACCTACGGCAATGGATTAGGCTTCGGTTCCATAAGCGCCAGCCAAGGGAACGGCACAGATCCGAACAACGGTGCAGGTGGACCTTGGCTCACGCTGAGTACCTCCGCCGCCGCAGCCGCACCGCTTATCAACTACGTAGTGGGCTCACCAGCTGCGCGGGAACCGCTGACCTACGTCAACCCCACGAGCCCGCGAGGTGTGACATACGTCCCGTACAACGTTCCTGTTGCTAAAAACAACGAGTGGACGTTGAGCGTGGAGCATCAATTCGCGCGGGATTTTGCTGTCTCGGTCGCCTACGTCGGCAGCCACGGCTATAATCTACAATTTCCAACGGACCTAAATCAGGTCATAGACCCGGCCGGCCAGGCGCTTGGTGCGTCTGGCGGAAGCAACCAGTCCTTCCGTCCGTTCCCACTTTTTGCGGGTATCGGCGGGAACACGTACAACGCCATCTCCAACTACAATTCAGTGCAATTGGGGGTACAGAAGCGCTATGGCAATGGGCTAAGCTTCCAATTCAACTACGTTTATTCACGATTCCTGGATGATCAGGATTCCTCCGGATGGGGCAGCCGTGGAGGCACCCAGAACTGGCAGATTGGGAATGACCCCAAGGCCAACTATGGCAATTCTAACTTTGACATCCCTCACGCCTTTAAAGGGTATGCTGCGTATGAGTTGCCTTTCGGCAGAGGAAAAGCATATTTACACGGCAACACCGCGTCGGATGCTCTTGTCGGCGGATGGCGGCTTTCCGGGACATTCATCACTCAAAGTGGGAATCCGTTCACAGTACATAGTTCTCAGTCGAACGGTGATGGATCGGACGCCGGCACTTGGTACCTAAACAAAATCGGTAATCCATTTGCCAACGTTCCGGCGGGAGACTACTTCAACCCGGCGGCATTCGTGCAAGCCCCTCTCGGCACTTTCGGCACGAACGGAAGGAACACTCTGCGTGGTCCCCGCCTGACTGTGATGAACCTATCCCTGGCGAAGGACTTCCATTTCCGGGAACGTTTCGGATTGCAGCTTCGGGCTGACTTCGTCAATGCTCTAAACCATCCCAGCTTCCAGCCGCCACAGGGCGACATAACTCAGAGCAACTTCGGCAGAATCGATGGCTCCCTGACGGCCGGTGGGACGACGGTGGCTCCACGCAGCGGTCAACTCAGCGCCCGGTTCTCTTTCTAACCAGGCCGACATACCGAAGAGAGGACGGCACTTCACCTGCCGTCCTCTCTTTTTTTCTGGAGAGCGAGACAGCGAGATGAGATGTATTCGCCGTATACTAGCGGCATGAGGACAGGACAAGCGATTGTTTCGCTGTTGGCTGCACTCTGCGTTCTTGCCATTCCGTGTTTTTCCCAAACGTCGCCAGACCGGCGGCAACAAATCGAATCGCACATGAGGCAGGCCCAGGTGTACTTGCAGCAGAACAAGCCCGAGCTGGCCGCGGCTGAATACAGGGCCATCGTTGCCCTCGATCCGAAGAATGTGGACGCCCGCGGCAACCTTGGCGTGCTGCTGTTTTTCCAGGGAGCGTACGCGGACGCGATTCCGCAACTGCGTGCGGCGGTGAAGCTGCAGCCGGGCCTTTGGAAAATCCAGGCGCTTCTGGGCATGGCGGAAAAGCGCACGGGAGACATGAACAGCGCTCTGGGCGATCTGGAAAAGTCATTTCCGAAGCTGCAGGAGCAAAAGATCCGCATCGATACGGGCATGGAGTTGATCGAAATCTACTCCGATGCCGGCGAACTGGAAAAAGCGGCGGCGACCGTGAGCGTTCTGCGGGAGCTGGACCCCACGAACGTTGCAATAATCTACGCCTCTTATCGCATCTACTCGGACCTGGTGGACGAATCGAGGCTCAGCTTAACCGTGGTGGCGCCAAATTCCGCCCGGGTGCGGCAGATGATGGCGCATGAGCTGGCCCGGCAGGGGAAGACCGACGAAGCGATCGCGAACTACCGCGAAGCGCTGAAGCTCGATCCAAACGTTCCCGGCCTTCACTTCGAGCTTGCGGAGATGTTGAACAGTTCGTCTGTTGCCAGCGAGCTGCAGGAGGCAGAGAAGGAATACGAAGCCGCGCTGGCGGCCAATCCGCTGGATGAGAAGGCCGAATGCAGGCTCGGCGACCTGGTCG